>OGXN01000019.1_pt1 | contig 192266 bp, 158 predicted proteins | sample 1576281 | NCBI WGS metagenome assembly OGXN01 (sample SAMEA3541494, study PRJEB24748) | human gut metagenome | biome: human gut; feature: human-associated habitat; material: faeces | place: China | collected 2012
AACTCTCAACTCTCAACTCTCAACTCTCAACTCTCAACTCTCAACTCTCAACTCTCCCTTAAACGCCCAAAACCCCGGCCGCCGAAAGGCAACCGGGGTTTTGAAGCAAATCCAGAAGGAGATAAGATTAACGAGAGTAGAATTCCACGATGAGCTGCTCGTTGACGATGGGAGCAATCTCTTCCTTGGAAGGTACACGCGCAACCTTGCCCGTGAGCTTGTCACGGTCGCATTCCAGCCAGTCCGGAACCACCGTGGCCTGGGTCAGGTCAAGGGAACGGGTGGCAAGCTGCTGGGAGGAGGCCTTGCCTCCAACGGCGATCACGTCGCCGGGACGGCAGGAGTAGGAAGCGATGTTCGTTTTCTTGCCATTCACGGTAATATGGCCGTGGGAAACGAGCTGACGGGCGCCAGCGCGGGTGTTGCTGAAACCGAGGCGGTACACAACATTGTCCAGGCGGAGTTCAAGGAGTTGAAGCAGGATGTCGCCGGTAATGCCGCGGCGGCGGGCAGCTTCTGCATAATACTTGCGGAACTGGCCTTCAAGCACACCGTACTGGAAACGCAGCTTCTGCTTTTCTGCAAGCATCACGCCGTAGTCGGACTTCTTCTTGCGGCCGGCGCGCATGCCATGCTGGCCGGGGGGGAAGGGGCGCTTTTCAAGAGCCTTGGTAGAACCGAAAAGAGCAACGCCAAAACGGCGGGACACTTTATCGCGGGGACCGGTATAACGAGCCATGATATATTAGATCTATAGGTAAAAGGATTCAATTAGACGCGGCGGGCCTTCGGAGGACGGCAGCCGTTGTGGGGAATGGGGGTCACGTCCTTGATGGAGGTGATTTCAATACCAATCGTCTGCACGGCACGCACGGCGGATTCACGACCGGAGCCCGGCCCCTTCACGCGCACTTCAACTTCACGCAGGCCGTGGCCCATGGCCTGGCGGCAGGCATCCTGGCATACCACCTGGCCGGCGTAAGCCGTGCTCTTGCGGGAGCCCTTGAAGCCCATCTTGCCGGCGGAGGACCAGCCGATCACGTTGCCGCGCTGGTCGGTCACGGTCACGACGGTGTTGTTGAACGTGGAGGAAACATGAACCACGCCGGAGGAAACGTTCTTGCTGCCCTTGGCCTTCAGGATTTTGGGCTTGTCGTCATCGCCGCCAAGGCCGAGTTCCGCAAAAATGTCCTTGCGGGGTTCAGGCTTCTTGGTGGTTTCTTCAGGAGCGGAAGCAGCGGCGGCCGGAGTTTCAGCGACCGGAGCGGGAGCGGGAGCTGCCGTTTCCACGGGCTGTTCAGCGGTTTCGTTGGTGATTTCTTCGCTAGCCATAGTAAAGCTATATAGTAAAATTCAGGTTGGCGGATTACTTCTTCTTGGCCTGCGCGCCAACAGTCTTCTTCTTGCCTTTACGGGTGCGGGCATTCGTGCGGGTACGCTGTCCACGAACCGGAAGGCCGCGGCGGTGACGCTGACCGCGATAGCAGTTAATGGAAGTCAGACGCTTGAGAATGGATTGCTTTTCACGACGAAGGTCACCTTCAATCAGGATGCCGTCGGTGGTGATCACTTGAACAATCTTCGTGAGTTGTTCGTCGGTAAGCTGTCCCGTACGAATGTCGGGATTGATGCCTGCTTGTTCCAGGATTCTCTTAGAAGTCGAGCTACCGATTCCGTAAATATACGGAAGGGAAGCCTCGATGCGCTTCTCGTTGGGTATTTCTGTACCGAAAAGGCGTGCCATAATGGATTGGATTTGCTAGCTGTTATTTTTCTCTGCCTCGCGCAGAGCTATTGCTTGGGGCAAGATGGATACCATAAATTGAGGTTTTGACAAGAGCAAAACATCATTTTTTCTATTTTTAATCTCTTGCGGCGCTTGGTCCTGCACCGGGCCCATGGCGGCGGAGGATGCGCTCCACGGCCCAGGAGGCATGTTCCGCCACCAGGGAAGACTCCCCGGAAAGCGCCTTTAAAAAATCAATGTCCTCCGGCGTCCCGGTATTCCCCAGGACAATGCATCCGTTGCGCAGCAGCCCCTCCCTCCTGATTCTTTTCATGGGGGAATTCCGGAACAGGGCAGCAAAACCACCGGCATCCAGGGAAAGCAGATCGCGCAGAGGTACGGAGGCCAGGTACCGGGACATGCGGAACCGTTCATCCGCATCCGGCAGGGGCTTTCCGTTCCAGGGGCAGGCCGTCACGCAGGTATCGCACCCGTACAGGCGCGAGCCTATCAGGGGGCGTATTTCCTCCGGAATGGAACCCCGGTGTTCAATCGTCCAATAGGAGAGACACCTCCCGGCATCCACCTGCCCGTTTTCCATGATCGCGCCCGCAGGGCACAGGTCCGCGCAGCGGCGGCAGCTTCCGCATCCGTGGGAGACCGGAGCGTCCGGCTCCAGTTCCAGCGTGGTCAACACGGTGGCGATAAAAAAACGGGAGCCGCCCTTCCTGCGCACGATCAGGCCGCTTCTCCCGCGCCACCCCACTCCGCAAGCCTCCGCGTGGTCCCGTTCCATAACCGGGCCGGCGTCCACATACCCCTTGTGCTCCCCTCCGTAAATGGAAAGCAGTTCCAGCAAGTCCGCCAGCTTCTCTTCCAGAATGCCGTGGTAATCCTTTCCGTGCGCGTACAGGCAGATGCTTCCCTGCTCTTCCGGCCGCTCCCGGGAACTGTCGTAATCATAGGACAGGCAAATGACGGAACGGCAGCCGGAAAGGACTTCCGCGGGATCCACGCGCCTCTCCGGGGAACGCGCCATCCATTCCATTCCCGCGTGCCACCCGCGTTCCAGCCACTGGAATAATTTTTCCGCATGCGGACTCTTTCCGGCCCGGGCCACGCGGCAGCCGGAAAACCCCAGCAGCCGGGATACGGCGCACAGGGAATCTTTAATCACAGCGGGATCCGGCGTCAGCACGCCCGCATCATGGACAAGAGCGCCCCTTCCACCAAGAATTTTCTTCACTCCGGTGGAAATTGGATTGCCTGCACACTTCCTCCGTCTCATAATAAACCTATATGAACATCCGGATTCTGAGCGATGGGAAACAGGGCCACCTCAACCAGTCCCTGGGGCTGGCCCAGGCCCTGATCGCCAAGGCGGGGGGCACCGTGGAGACGGTGGACCTGCAAGGACTTTCCCTCCTGGGGAAAATCCGGAAGACCGTCTCCGGAAGCGACACGCCGCGGCCGGACCTGTTCATCTCCGCCGGGCATGGCACGCATATCCCGCTCATCTGCGCACGCCACCATTTCAAGACCCGGGCCGTCCTGTGCATGAAACCCACGCTCCCCTGCACCTTTTTTGACCTCTGCCTCATTCCGCGCCATGACCTGCGCCCCGCACGCGACTATACGGACACGGGCATCTTCCCCACCCGGGGAGCGCTCCATCCCATGAGGCCGGACCCTTCCATCCCGAAGGACATTACGCTGATCCTCATCGGAGGGCCAAGCAAAGACTTTGACTGGGATGACGAAGCCATGCTCAACCAGCTTTCAGACATCAGCATCCGGACACCGGGCAACATCGTGCTGACCACCTCGCGCCGGACTCCGGAGGGCTTTGCAGAAAAAATCCAGACAGCCGTTCCGGAAATCACCGTCGTTCCCGTGGAGGAAACGCAGCCGGGCTGGGTGGCGCGGCATCTGGCGCACGCTTCCGCCACATGGGTCAGCCAGGACAGCGTCTCCATGGTGTATGAAGCGCTGGGCGCAGGCGCTCCCGTAGGCGTCCTGGCCGTTCCGCGCCGCAGCGGCAAACGTAAATCCCGCATCCTCTCCGGCCTGGAAATGCTGGAAAAGGAGGGCCTGGTCACCGGATACCGGGAATGGAAAAAGAACGGCTTTCACCTGGCAACACCCGGCGCCCCCCTCCTGGAGGCGGACCGCGCCGCAGACTACATCATCACCAGATTCTTCCCCCAATACCGCGCCTTATGAAAATAGTGCATCTCGTCCCCTCCATGGAGTCTGGAGGCGTGGAACAAGTCGTCATGGAACTGGGCAGCGGCCTTGCCGCGCGGGGCGCGGAAAACATCGTTGTCTCCGCAGGCGGCCGCCTGGTTCCCCAGCTGGAAAAGGAAGGCTCCCGCCATATCCTGATGCCCATCGGCAAGAAAAGCCTCGCCACCTTTTTCCGCATCGGCGCCCTCCGCGCACTGCTCCAGGCCATCAGGCCGGACATCCTGCACCTCCATTCCCGCGTTCCCGCCTGGGTGGGATACCTGGCATGGAAAAAACTGCCGCCGGAAGACCGCCCCGGCCTCGTCACCAGCGTTCACGGCTTCTACTCCGTCAACAGGTACTCCGCCATCATGAGCCGCGGAGAACGGGTGATTGCCGTATCCAACTGCATCAGGGACTACATCCTCTCCCATTACCCGTCCACCCCTGAAGACCGCATCAGAGTCATCCCCAACGCCATCTCCCCGGAGCAGCACTATCCGGGTTATTCCCCCTCCCGCGAATGGCTCACGGGCTGGTACATGGCCTATCCGGAGCTCAAAGGGAAATTCACCCTGTGCCTGCCGGGCCGCATCACGCGCCTGAAAGGCCAGCTGGACCTGATCCCCGTCATCAGAAAACTTCTGGAACAGGGAATCCCGGCCCACGCCGTCATCGTGGGAGAAACCAAAAAGGGAAAGGAAGAATATAAAAATGAAGTCCTCCGGGAAATTGAACGCGCCGGCGTCTCCCATGCCTTCACGTGGACGGGCCACCGCCAGGACCTGAGGGACATCATTTCCACGTGCTCCGTCACCCTCTCCCTGACCCGGAGTCCGGAGGCCTTCGGCAAATCAACCCTGGAAGCGCTCGCCCTGGGCAGGCCCGTCGCCGGATACGCCCACGGCGGCGTCAAGGAACAGCTGGACGCCTTCCTGCCGGAAGGAAACATCAGCGTGGGGGACACCTCCGCCATGGCCGCCCTGCTGGCCCGGTGGTACGCCCAGCCGCCCCCTCTGCCCCGGCAAATCCCCTCCCCTTATAATATAGAGGATATGATTCAGGCCCATCTTGACGTTTACAAGGAACTGGCATCCCGTTCATGACGCCGCAGGAAGCCGCCATCACCCTGAACCTGATCCCGGGGCTGGGCCCGGTCAGGGTCACGCGCCTCATGCAGGTATTCGCCTCCCCTGAACTGATTCTGGAAGCCCCAGCCTCCATGCTGGCGGAAATTCCCGGCATCGGGCAGCAACTGGCACGCCTCATTTCCTCCTGGCGGAGCATTGCCAACCCATACCGGGAACTGGAACTGGCGGACAAGGCGGGTGCCGCAATTACCACGGTCTTTGACGCCGCCTATCCCGCCGCCCTGCGCTACCTTCCGGACGCGCCTATCGTCCTTTACTCGTGGGGGGCCTGGACTCAGGCGGACTCCGAACGTTCCATCGCCGTCGTAGGCTCCCGGATGGCTACCCACTACGGCAGGCTATGCGCTAAAACCATCTCCCATGACCTGGCGGAAGCCGGAGTAACCGTCATTTCCGGCCTGGCGCGCGGCGTGGATACGGAAGCCCATCTGGGCTCCCTGGATGCAGGGGGCCGCACCATTGCCGTCATCGGCGCAGGCCTCAACAGACTCTACCCCCAGGAAAACAAAAACCTGGCGCGGCGCATCGCGGAAGGCCATGGAGCGGTGGTCTCCGAATTACCCATGGACATGCCCCCATCCCGCACCACCTTTCCCATGCGCAACCGCATCGTGAGCGGCTGGAGCCAGGCCACGCTGGTGGTGGAAGCTTCCGGACGCAGCGGAGCCCTGATCACGGCACGGATGGCAGGTGAACAGGGGCGGGACGTTTTCTGCATTCCCGGCCCGGTTGACCGCCATTCTTCCGACGGCTGCCATGCCCTCATCCGGGACGGAGCCACGCTGGCCACCAACGCCTCCGACATCCTTCACGACATGAAATGGACGGCGCCGGAACAGGGCCTGCCCCTTTTCTCTCCGCACTCTCCTTCTCCTGCCGCACGTCCCGCTGCCCCCACGCCGGAGGAAGAGGAAACCCTCCATGCCATAAGGCTGGGCTTCAATACCATTGACACCCTATGCGCCGCCCTGGGAAAACCGGCATGCGCCATCACTCCGCTACTGGCCAGAATGCAAGTTACAGGGCAAATCACGCCGGACGCCGGGGGATACTTTTCCATCAACCGCAAGGAACACTAAACAGAACGCAGTCTGCCACCCTCCGGAGACAGCCTGCGTTAAAATAGCCTGCAAACCGTAAGGTCCCCTACTGCTTGACCTCCTTGCGCACGGCGTCAATCCAAGCGGACACGGTTTCCGCCTGCTCCCACTTGATCGGGGAGGCCACCTTTTCCTTGGATACGGGGTCGGAAATTTCAAAAATTACTCCGTACACAAACTTGATGTCATCCGGATTCCTCTTCTTCTGGAAACGGCCCTCCTGCTGGGCCTTGAAATCTATTTTCTCATAAGACGCCAGGAAAAACGCCAGCATCAGTCCATCCTCCCCCTTGATAGGGGAAACCAGCGGCAGCACCGGGCACTTTACTTCCTTGCCGCGGATAATGGTTTTAACCAGACGGGGCTCCACCTTTTTCAGAAGATCCAGCTTCTTGGCAATGTTTTCCTTGGCAAACGCCTTTTCAAAAACAGCCAGGTTGCTGTAACCATTCTTGTCACGGAAGGGAATCATGATCTCCATGTTGTTTCCCCCATCCGCAAGTTTCACTTCCACGCAAGTTTCCTTCTGCTCCATGGACAAGGAGGACTTGGCTTTGTCCGCACATCTTTTGGTATCAAAACACGGCGTGCTGAAGGGAAGAATTTCGGCACCGGCCACGCAGGCGGCCACCAGAGACAGGAGTATAACGGGAACTTTCATCATGAAGAGAATTTATAGTAGACAATCATAATCACCTATGTTCCGCAATGACTTTTTTCTTTGGTTCCGGGCTCCTTCCGGCATAAAAAACCTTCGGTTCCGGACGCAAGACGAACGCCCTTAAACATCGCAAAACAACCTCCGATCCTGTTCCTAACAATTATTATTCCAGAAATAAAAAGATCAGAAAGGGAAGAAACAACGCCCTTCCGGAAGTCTTCATTCCCCAACCCTCAAAACGCACGCAAAAGTTTATAATAACATATTTATATTCAATTATAATTGTAAATGTATCAGAATACTTCCTAAAAAAATTACTGTCCACGGACATATTTTGAACGTCTTTTCACAGGAGAAAGTCTCATTATTTACAAGATCTATCCGACGGGTGGGAAAAGTAACTCAAAATCCGTCCAGGGTGGTTTTTGGTTCCATAGGTAGTTAATAGAGAGAAAAGGCCGCGGATCAAACAACCCGCGGCCTTTTTTTGTCCAATCCTCCTTTCAAATGCGGAGTTTGGGCTTGATGAATGAAACTTCTTACTGTAGCAACAAGACATGCGTTTGTTCGCCCTTCTCGCAGGATTCACCCTTTGCCTGAGCTCAACGAGCTGCCAATCGTATGGGGATTCAAGTGATTACATTCCCCTGGCAACGCCTGTCCCCCCACAGCTTTCCCAGCCCGTTGCCCACGCTCTTCCCCGCCCCGCCAATTTCCCCACGCGCCCGGTGGCCATTCCGCCCAGTGCTCCGCGCACACCGCGCTGCGCCAGCGCCTGCGTCATGGATGCACTCACCGGAAAAGTGCTTTTCTCCCACAACGGTCTCCAGCACCGCCAGGTAGCCAGCACCCAGAAACTGGTAACGGCCATGGTCGTGCTGGAACACGGCAGCCTGGACAGAAAAGTGGTCATCCAGCCTTCCGATACCAAGGCGGACCCCACCAAGCTGGGTTTCCGCGCCGGAGAAGTCTATTCCCGCCGGGAACTTCTCAATGCCCTGATGGTCCGCAGTTTCAATGACGTAGCGGTGGCCCTGGCCCGCGACACGGCCGGCTCCGTCCCCCGCTTTGCCCAACTGATGAACGCCAAGGCCCGCCAGATGGGCATGTACAATTCCCGCTTCGTCAATCCCAACGGCCTTCCCGCAGACCAGTACTCCACTGCTATTGACATGGCCCGCTGCGCCTATTACGTCTACCGCAATCCGGAACTGCGCAGCATCATTTGCAAACGCCAGTACGCCTTTACCCGCGCCAACGGCAAGACGCTTCTCCTGAGGAACACCAACAAGCTGCTTTCCCAGCACTCCTGGGTCACCGGCATGAAAACCGGTTACACAAACGCCGCAGGGCGCTGCCTGGTCTCCTCCGCCGGCTTCAATGGCCGCCATGTCATCGTCGTGGTCCTCGGCTGCCATCCGTCCCGCATCTGGACGGAATCGGAAAACCTGCTCAAATGGGCCCTGGGTGACGCCGCATAGGCACCCGGCGGCAATTGGTATTTGACTTTCACGGCGTGACCCGCTATCAGTCCTGCCTATGTTACAGGCAGGTATTGTAGGTCTCCCCAACGTCGGCAAATCCACCCTCTTCAATGCGGTCACCAGAACCCGCAAGGCCCAGGCGGCCAATTACCCCTTCTGCACCATTGACCCGAATGTGGGCATGGTGACCGTGCCGGACGCACGCCTGCAGGTGCTTTCCGACATGTCCGGCTCTGAAAAGATCATTCCCACGCTCATTGAATTCGTGGACATTGCCGGCCTCGTGAAAGGGGCCTCTGAAGGCGCGGGCCTGGGCAACCAGTTCCTGGCGAATATCCGGGAAGTGGACGCCATCGTGCAAGTGGTCCGCTGTTTTGACAATGACGACATCATCCACGAACTAGGTTCCGTGGATCCCCTGCGCGACATCGAAATCATCAACTCGGAACTCATCCTGGCGGACATCGCCGCCATGGACAAAAGGCTTTCCTCCCGGGAGCGCAAGGCCCGCAGCGGAGACAAGGAAGCCAAGGCGGAGGTAGCCCTCATCACCAAGCTTCTGCCCCACCTGAATGAAGGCAATCCGGCTCTCACCTTTGAAGCGCAGCTGGATGATGACGAACGCAAGCTTCTCCATTCCTTCCAGCTCCTTTCAGACAAAAAGAGCATTTTTGCCTGCAACGTGAATGAAGACGAACTGGCGGACGCCATCAACAACCCGGACGCGCACCCCTACGTCTCCCAGGTGAAGAAATACGTGGCGGAACACCACAATGCGGAAGCCATCGTCATCTCCGCCCGGATTGAGGAAGAGCTCATCGACGTCTCGGAAGAGGAAGCCCGCGAATTCCTGGAATCCCTGGGCGTACAGGACTCCGGCGTTTCCGACCTCATCCGTGCCGTGTACCATCTGCTGGGCCTGCGTACCTACCTCACCACCGGTGTCAAGGAAACGCGCGCCTGGACCATCCCGGCCGGGGCCAAGGCCCCCCAGGCGGCGGGCGTCATCCACACGGATTTTGAACGCGGCTTTATCGCCGCGGAAGTGGTGCATTACGATGACCTGGTATCCTGCGGCGGCAAGGCCGGAGCGCGGGAACACGGCAAGCTGCGCATTGAAGGAAAGGAATATGTCGTCAAGGACGGAGACGTAGTCGAATTCCGCTTCAATGTTTAGCCCAAAGCTTTCCCGGAATTCCATTGACTTTTCGTAATGCAGAGAGCAGATTGCTCATAACCTTCACATCGCCTCATGACTGATTCCGACGTCAAATCCACACCTTTGGCCGCCAAGCACGTTGAACTGGGTGCCAGAATGGTCCCCTTCGCCGGCTGGAACATGCCGGTGCAATACACCGGCATCCTGGACGAACACAAAGCCGTGCGCGAAGCCTGCGGCATCTTTGACATCTCCCACATGGGCCAGTTCACGGTAGCCGGCGCCGCAGCCGCGGCATGGCTGAACTCCATGCTGACCAATGATATCAACAAGCTGGACATCGGCCAGGGGCAATACTCCATCATGCTTAATGAGCAGGCGGGCGTCATTGATGACCTCATCCTGTACCGGATGGAACCGGAAACCTTCTTCGTGGTGGTGAACGCCTCCAAGATTGATGAAGACTTTGCTTGGCTCTCCGCCCACAAACCCGCGGAAGTGGTCCTGGAAAACCACTCCGACGAATATGTGGGCCTGGCCGTCCAGGGTCCCAAATGCGGGGAAGTCTTCGCCCGCGTCATTCCCGGCGTGGAACTTCCTCCCCGCAACGGCATTTCCCGCATCACGGTGGATGGAACGGACCTCATCGTCTGCCGCACCGGCTATACCGGGGAAGACGGTTTTGAATTCTTCTGCCCGGCCGGGGAAGGCGTCAAATGGTTTGAAGCCTTTCTTGACGCAGGAGCCAAGCCCTGCGGGCTGGGCGCACGCGACAGCCTGCGCCTGGAAATGTGCTATCCTCTGAACGGTTCCGACCTCGCTCCGGACAAAACGCCCCTGGAAGCCGGGCTCGGCTTCTTCTGCGCGCTGGATACGGAATTCATCGGCGCCGGCATTCTTCGTGAACAAAAAGCCAATGGCCTCAGCAAGCGCCTGGTGGCCATTGAATACACCGGCAAGGGAGCCCCTCCCCGCGCCCACTATACCGTTCACGTTCCCGGAGGAGAAGCCATCGGAGAACTTACCAGCGGCGTGCTCTCTCCTTCACTGATGAAGGGCATTGCCCTGGCCTACCTGCCTGTCGCCCATGCCAAGGTCGGCACGGAGCTGGAAATTGACGTAAGGGGAAGAAAATTCCCCGCCGTGGTAGTTAAAAAACCCTTTTATAAGAAAGGCTGACACTACTGCGCAGAAATAAACTGACAAACACCGTATTTTACTACACTCTCATCTCAAACAATTACATCTTATGCACGACGTACCAGAAAACCTGCTGTATTCCAAAGACCATGAATGGGTTGAAATTGACGGAGACATCGGCACCATCGGTATTTCAGACCATGCTCAGGCCGAACTCTCCGATGTAGTCTTTGTAGACCTCCCCGAAGTAGGCGCCACCGTTGCCGCCGGCGATCCTGTCGCCGTTGTGGAATCCGTCAAGGCCGCCAGCGACGTATACACTCCCGTTTCCGGTGAGATTCTGGAAGTGAATGAAGAACTCTCCAATGATCCTTCCCTCATCAACTCCGATCCCTACGGCGCAGGCTGGCTGTACAAAATCCGCCTGGACGTCCCCACGGAAACGGAAGACATGATGAACGCCACGGACTACGAGGAATACTGCTCCTGACCCATTCCTTCCTCCCCCCGCCCCGGTGATTCCATCCCGGGGCCTTTTAATTTAACCCGGCCCCACGGCCGGGCCCATACCTGCCAGACACCACATGAAAACCAACTCAGACTTTGCCAGCCGGCACATCGGCCCCCAGGGGGAAGAACGCCGCGAGATGCTCAACGCCCTCGGGTACCAGACGCTTGACGAACTCATTGCGGACATCGTTCCCGCAGACATCCGGATGCAGGCCCTCCTGGACCTGCCCGCGGCCAAATCGGAAACGGACGCCCTGGCGGAACTCCGCGCCATCCTCCGGAAAAACAAACTGCTGAAAACCTTCATCGGCCAGGGGTACTACGGCACCATCACGCCCTCCGTCATTCTGCGCAACGTACTGGAAAATCCCGGCTGGTACACGGCCTACACCCCTTACCAGCCGGAAATCGCCCAGGGCCGCCTGGAAATGCTCATGAACTTCCAGACCATGGTTTCCTCCCTGACGGGGCTTCCGGTGGCAAACGCCTCCCTTCTGGATGAAGGCACCGCGGCGGCTGAAGCCGTCAGCATGTGCCGGAACGCCCGGCCCAAGGCAAACACCTTCTTTGTGGCGGACACCTGCCATCCCCAGACCATCAGCGTCATCCGCACCCGCGCCGCCTTCCAGGGCGTCAACATCATGGTGGGGGACTGGACCTCCTTTGACCCTGCATCCATCGGCGCAGACCTGGCCGGAGTGCTTGTCCAATACCCGGATACGCTCGGCCGCATCTGTGACTACACGGACTTTTTCTCCCGCGTGCACGCCGCAGGCGCGCTCTGCGTCGTGGCGGCGGACCTGATGGCCCTCACCGTCATCCGGGAACCCGGCGCCTTCGGCGCTGACATCTGCATCGGCAACACGCAGCGGTTCGGCGTCCCGATGGGCTTCGGAGGCCCCCACGCCGCCTACATGTCCTGCACGGACGCCCTGAAGCGCCGCATGCCCGGACGCCTCATCGGCATGTCCATAGACACCCAGGGACGCCCGGCCTACCGCCTGGCCCTCCAAACGCGGGAACAGCACATCCGCCGTGACAAGGCCACCTCCAACATTTGCACCGCCCAGGTGCTTCTGGCCGTGCTGGCCGCCTTCTACGCCGTATACCACGGGCAGGAAGGCCTCAAGCGCATCGGCACGGAAATCCACCGGAAAGCCAAAAGCCTGTACAAGGCGCTCACGAAAGCCGGCATCACCATTGAAAACAAGGATTTCTTTGACACCCTGCTGCTGACCGTCCCCGGTCAGGCGGACGCCATGGTGCGGAAAGCCCTGGAAGCGGGCTACAACATCCGCAAGGTGGATGCCGACCACGTCACTATTTCCCTGGATGAAACCGCCACCTGCGCAGACGTAGCGGCGCTGGCCTCAGCCCTTGCAGGCACGGAAACCTCTGTTCCCTGCTGCTGCGAGACTCCCGCCTGGGCCCCTGTCCATACCCGCCAGACCCCCTTCTGCACGGAAACGGCCTTCAACTCCTACCACTCCGAGACGGAAATGATGCGCTACATCCGCCGTCTGGAATCCCGTGACCTGGCCTTGAATGAAGCCATGATCCCGCTGGGCTCCTGCACGATGAAACTGAATGCCGCTTCCGAGATGATCCCCATCACATGGCCGGAAACCAGCTCCCTGCACCCCTTTGTTCCGGAAGACCAGTCGGAAGGCATCCGGGAAATGCTCACCGTCCTGGCTGACCGCCTGGCGAAAATCACATGCTTCGCCGCCGTCTCCCTCCAGCCCAACGCGGGCGCGGCAGGGGAATACGCGGGCCTGCTGGCCATCCGCCGCTACCAGAAGCATGCCGGGGAAGGCCACCGGGACGTGTGCCTCATCCCCACCTCCGCCCATGGAACGAACCCCGCTTCCTCCGCCATGGCCGGACTCAAGGTGGTGCCCGTCAAATGCGACGAAGGCGGCAACATTGACATGGAAGACCTGAAGGCCCAGGCGGAAGCCCACCGGGACAACCTCTCCTGCATCATGGTCACCTACCCCTCCACGCACGGAGTGTATGAACAGACCATCAGGGAACTCTGCGACATCGTCCACGCCAACGGCGGCCAGGTGTACATGGACGGCGCCAACATGAACGCCCAGGTAGGTCTGACCTGCCCCGGCCGCATCGGCGCCGACGTCTGCCACCTGAACCTGCACAAGACCTTTGCCATGCCACACGGCGGCGGCGGTCCCGGCATCGGCCCCATCGGCGTGGCGGAACACCTCGTCCCCTTCCTGCCGGGCCACCTCGTTCTGGGCCATGAAGAAGGAGCCGTGGCCTCCGCCCCATGGGGCAGCGCCTCCATTGCCGCCATCTGCTGGATGTATCTGTCCATGATGGGACCGGAAGGCCTCAAGGAAGCCACGGAAATGGCCATCCTGAACGCCAACTACATCGCCAGAAAGCTCGGCCACCTCTTCCCGGTTCTCTACTCCGGCAACAAGGGACTCGTAGCGCATGAATGCATTCTGGACCCGCGCCAGCTCACCCATGACGCCGGACTCACCGTGGATGACATCGCCAAGCGTCTCATGGACTACGGCTTCCACGGCCCCACCATGTCCTTCCCCGTTCCGGGAACCCTGATGGTGGAACCCACGGAATCTGAACCCAAGGAGGAGCTGGACCGCTTCATTGAAGCCATGGAGCGCATCCATGCGGAAATCATGGCCGTTATCAACGGTACGGCGGACAAGGAAGACAACGTCCTGAAAAACTCCCCCCATACCGCGGAAATGGTCTCCGCCAACGAATGGCGGCACCCCTACTCCCGCAGTGAAGCTGCCTACCCGGTATCCGGCCTGCGTATCCATAAATTCTGGCCGTACGTCGGCCGTGTGGACAACGTGTACGGAGACCGCAACCTGGTCTGCACCTGTGACACGGTGGAAGAATTCGCCAAAGCCATAGAGTCCTAGGAAATCTCATTCTCCCTTTCAAAAAGGCTGTTCCACATGAATGGAACAGCCTTTTTCTTATCGCTAAAATCGGATTTCTAATACCAAGGAACAAACATATCCAGAAATAGCTAATCATAAAAGAGATATGAATTAAAAAAGAAAAAGACGCATTTCCATTACCCTGCTTTCATCTTGATGACCCGTTCGTTCTCAAAATAGAGTGTTGACTTCGGTTTGGAAATCCGTTGAGCTGGGTTGCAGATGAGCTTCTTCTCTATCCTTACCGCGCCCGGCTTGCAACAGCGTCTTACTTTCTCCAGGGAAGATTCCGCTATCCTCAAAGGGTATGGAATTCTCTTCATGATCTTTCATCATGTCTTCGGTTTATACGATCTCCCGGCAGGAGTGGACACAGCCTGGATTGCTCCCTGGCTTACAAAATATGCTCCAATCTTTAAGATTTGTGTACCCATTTTTATTTTCATCACGGGGTACGCTATAGGATGGAAAACAAATTCATCCTCAAACTTCGGTTCCCTCATTAAAACAGGCTTTTCCCATTACCTTAAATTCTGGAAAATTTATTTCCTATGCCTTCTTCTGGCCATTCTGGTTTCCTGGGCATTTCCCATGTCCGTTTTGCCATCCGTTGCCGACATGAGCTGGAAAAATGGCCTGCTCGTCTTAACAGGATTAAGGCCCTGCTATCCCGACTGGTGGTACATGGCTCTCTTCGCGGTAGCCACCATGGCCCTTTATCCAATCTGTGCGTGGATCACGCATAACATTGCACCAGTCCCGGCCATGGTTGCCCTGCTGGGGGTGTCCCTTTTTCTTCAAAGCATGGCACACATTCCCGGTCTTCCGGGAATCGCCTACTCCTTTCCTCCTTTCCTTCCCTGCTTCATCTTCGGCTACATGTGCGCCTTTCTGGCTTCACGACTCTCTACTCTTTCAACCTCCCACAGACTGGGAGCAGTTCTGCTGCTGGCTCTTGAACTATTATCCATCCATCTCTTCAGTTTTTCAAAAATCGAAACCTTGATGACGGTTATCTTTCTCTTCATCCTCTGGTGCCTGCCTTGGGTAACACGGAAACTCCGCCTCACGCCACTCCTGAAGCTGCTGGGAACTTATTCCGCACTTATGTGGTTAAATCACAGATTCATTTTCGGTTACCACTTCAGTTGGTCTCTCTATGGCACCCAAAGCATCAGCGTGGTATTCGTCGTGACGTTGGTCTCCTCCCTTCTGCTGGCCATGGTCATGCAAAAACTTTTCAACCGGATGATTCCCCAAAATCCGCTCATGCGGTCAACCTCCTTGTAGCGACTTCACAAATTCACAAATGCCGGATTCCAACGCCTCTCAATTCCAGGGCGGCTCCCCATACTTGTTCTCTCCCGGCAGGCTCTCCCCATAGGACAAATACCACAGCAGCAGCCAGCCCGCTACGGGCACGGCTAGCCATATCAGGAAAAGGCCGCTTTTCCCCACATCGTGCAGGCGGCGCACCATCGTAGCCGCCAGGGGGAGAAACAACACGGGAAGCACTACGTAAGCCAGGGGAAAAAACAGCTCCATCATGGGAGACACAGAGAAAAAGCCGCTTTTCACGATGGCCGGCCCCCCTGCCACGGCCAGCCACGCGACGCCCACGCTGGAATAAACCTCGCGCATCTCCTGCTTTCCGGCGCGCCCTTCAAAACTGCACCATCCCTTAATGATGCGCATCCAATACTTCTTCCGGGTCCAGGCAGGAAGGGCGGGCTCGAACCCCGTTTCAGGCTCCGGCATGGCGGATTCCTCCATATCAGCGTCCATGACGGTCATGGACGGAATGAAGGAAGACAACGGCTGCCAGCCCCCGGCGGGAAGCTTCCTCACCATGGTGCGGTTGGACAGGCGCCCGTGATTGCGGGCCTGAATCAGAAGCACCAGGGAGACGGGCCCCTTGGAGGAACCGTCGATCGCCTGGTACTCGTAAAGATCGCTCATCTGAGGCTCTTACTTGCCTGCGCTATCATGGCTGAACGCAGACGCCGGAATCTCCTGCTTGGGCAGGCCGGGACCTTCCCACTTCAAGACCAGCTTGGAGGCGGGGCCGGCATTACCCACATAGCTGATGCGGATGGGATGCAGCCCGGCCTTCAAATAAACGGGGTTCTTCCGGTCGCCCAGATCGGAGGAAACTTCAGTGCCCGGCTCGTAAGTCTTGTCCGCATCAATCAGCTCCATGCCGTGCAGGCGGACAAAGGCCTTGCTTCCCTTGTTCGCGTCCGTGGACAGGTAAAAAGTATACTCCCCGTCAGCGGGAATCTTCACCAACCCCGTCAGCTCCACTCCGCGCTTCCGGGGACCGTTCATCTTGACGGACGGTGACGGAGCCACGCCGTGCGCGGCAGGCTGCTTCTTCATCTGGCGGAAATCCGGGACCCACGGGAACTCACCTTCATAAACGGACCACTTCAAGCCGGGAGAGGCGGCGCCCTTCACTTCCACTGCCGGGACCAGCTCCGTATCAAACACCGTCTTGGCAGGAAGGAAGGCACGGCGGTTGGACAGGGCGGCGGCCTTCATGCGGGCCTGGAGCTCCGGCCTGGAGGAAGCCAGGTCCTTGCTTTCCTGCGGGTCATTCAGGGTGTCAAAAATCATGAAATCCTTATCCGCATCCTTCACGCCCATGCGCAAGCCTTTCAGGCCGTCCACAAAGACAATCTGCTGCTGGCCCCGTTCCGCTCCCTTGTGTTCTCCCAGGAAATCCTTGTAACCAGGTGTTTTGCCGGCAACATTATATTCGGAATAAATAATTCCCGGCTTCTGCTGGTCCGCATGGCCTGTCAGCGTCGGCAGCAGGGAAACACCGTCACTGCGGGCGGGAACCGACACTCCGGCGGCATCCGCCAGGGTAGCCAGCCAGTCATGGAACTGGCCGGGCTGCAGGCTGATCTGCCCCTTGGGAATGCGGGCGGGCCAGCGTACCAGCGTGGGAACGCGCATTCCGCCCTCCCAGCAGTCGCGCTTGATGCCGTCCATCATGCCGTAACTCTTGAAAAACTGCGGATTCTGCGCTCCGTGCCTGTGCTTGGGATCGGCGCCTCCCTCATTATGGGGGCCGTTGTCGGACGTAAAGACGATCATCGTATCATTGTCGATCTTCAAATCCTTGAGCAGATGGATCAAATCCGCCACGGCATCATCCACGCGGCGGATCATCGTGGAATGCCGTTTGGCCACCTCATTCGGGAAGCGGGCGTTGTCCGGATGAATATAAGTATCCTTGTCCTTTTCCGCCTTGGCGTCAAAAGCCGTATTTACGGATTCCGTGCCGTTCTTCTTCACCCACTGCAGGCCGCCCTTCAAACCGCCGCCGGCAGGATAGGGCGTTCCGGGAACCACCAGGTTGCCGTGAGGGGCCGGAAAAGCCAGGTACAGGAAAAACGGCTTGCCGGTCTTGCGGGCGGACTTGCGCTGGTCCACAATCCACTGCTTGGCGCGGGCGGCGAATAAATCCGTGGAATAAGCGGTCTGCGGAACCTGGTCCTTGATATTCTTCCATTCGGGATTGGAAGCGTAACCGTTATACTCGAAAATGTCACGGGACTCGGAAGGGTAATGGAAATGTCCGGCCAGATGGTCCAGGATTCCGTAAAAATAATTGAAGCCGCGCTGGTGGGGGCCGCCCGTCACCGGGCCGTGGCTTTCCCCGCCACCGCCCACGCCCCACTTGCCGATGGCGGCGGTATCATATCCGGCATCACGCATCACGGTGCCCAGCGTATGGGAATCTTCAATGGGATAGTCAAAGCGGTTGTTCCTCACCACGCGGGAATGCCCCTGGTGCACCCCCAGCAGCAGGGAGGCGCGCGCCGGAGCGCAGACCGGAGCGGCGGAATAATGACGGCGCAGCTGAATCCCCTCCCGCGCCATGGCGGACAGGGCCGGAGTTTTGAACTCGTTCTTCCTGGCTACCGTCCGTCCATTCAGTTTCTGCTGGTTCCAGTTGGAATCCAGGTCCCCCCAGCCCATATCGTCCACCAGAATGAAAATAACATTGGGCCGCGCGGCTTTTTCCATGTTGCCGGAAGTTTTTACGGGGCTACCCGGAGCGGCCATGCTGGGAACGGCAACGGTGAACAAAACGGTTAAAAGGGACAGCAGCTTCATCTGGAAATGGGAATATGGATATGAGATATAAACGTTAAAAATTGAATTCATCTTACAGAAAACCTGCCATCCCTCAAGAGAATTAAACGAAACCGCCCCATTGACAGTTGAGCCACAAGGGTTATAGTACAGTTTACCATGAAACTGCCCAATCTACTCCTCACCTGTGCCGTCTTCCTTGGAACGGCCCCTCTGTACGGCCTGGACAGCTGGATGACGAACCTGGACAAGGCCCGTCAACAAGCCGCTGAACAACACAAGGATCTCTTCATCGTCTATCAGGGAGGCTCATGGCATCCGGAACAATATGGCGCTCCGGAAAGCATGTTCACCTGTGACTCCGTTAAAAAATACCTGGGGGCCCGCTTCATCCCGGTCCTTCAGGAATATCCCCCGGAATATTCGGGAACCGGAACATTCTTCAATTTCAATATCAACATTCATGACGGCTCCCTGAATTTCTCCTTTTTTCCTGAACGGATAAACCGTTTCACACGGTGTGTATTTGCCACCTCCGGCAATGTTCCCTACTACGTCACGGAACAAAAGAGTTCCTGGATTGAGCTTAAAGCTGAAAGCAATGCAGCAGAGAAAAAGAAACTCAAGGTATTGGCACTCCTCCGGAAAATACAAACGGCCCGCGGAGAGGAAAAATACCGTCTCATCGGCAACTTGTTTCATCTCACTGGCTGGGAGGCTGGGTTGCCCTCCTCCGTGTATCCCCGGTTGTATGAAGAAACAGTACGGACCGATCACGACAACTTGAGCGGCATCAGCCGCACCAACTATGTCCGGCAAATGCAGGAGAGCGTTTGGAAAACCTTCTGGGTGCTTAAAGGATTTGAATTCGTGGCGCCCGGAGCTGCAGCAATACCGGAGGACATACGTTCCCACCTCGACCTGGAAACCCTCCAAATTCTGGAATTTGCCAAACTGGGCTTGGACCGGAGTTTACTTCTGATGAGTGAAAACGCGTATACGGGAGAATTGGAGGATTTCCTGGCCTCCTGCCAGAAGAAAACGGACCAGATTCTGGCAGAGGCGCCTTCATCCGGAATCGCCTGTAGAATAAAACTCCAAAGTCATGCCTTCTTTCCCAGAATCTATTACTTCACGAAACTCACGTCAACCCCACCGGATCCGCAGAAGAATCTTGATCTCCTGCCCCGTATTATAAACAAGCCCTGGGTTGACGAAGAAACGGAACAGCTTTTCAGGTTTATAGAAGCGGCCTGCTACCTGAAGCTGGGCAACCTGGACAAGGGACTGGAGCTCATGAAAAAATCCAGAGAAATCGCTCCCTGGACGGAGAACGCCAAAGAGGCGCACGCCAGCGTGCAGTCCCTCTCGCGCCAGCTCCCCGCCCTGCGCCAATTGTGGGAGAAAAAACAATCCGGAGATCAGGAAGCGGCCAAGGCATACCAGGAAGGCGTGCGTATCATTCCCTCTGTCTATTTCACGGTCTCTCCTTAACCCATCTTCCTGCGGTCACAGAAGAATCCTGTTTCCCTTCAAAAGACCAGGAAACAGTTCTCCCGCCCATTATCCCGGAAAAACGGGCTTAAAATCTCTTCTTCCGGTCATCCCTCCGGAAACGGTCGTTCCCGCGGTCGCTGCGGTCATCACGGTAGCCGCCGCGGTTTCCCCTGAAGCCCCCGCGATCGCCACGGTCCCGGTCTCCACGGTAGCCGCCGCGGAATCCGCCGCTGCGGCGGGGCGGACGCGGTCCGTCGGAATATTCCGGCGTGCCCTTGTCCTCGCGCACATTAACCTCATACCCGCAGACCGTGGCGTTAGCCAGGGCATCCAGAAGCTGGGGAGCCACGGAAGCGTCCACTTCAATAAGGGAGTGCTTGGGGAAAATCCTGATGTCTCCCACGGCGCCCTTTTCCATTTCCACCGTATTGTAGAACAGTCCGGCGATATCCTTGGGCCTCAGGCCGATCATCCGGCCGCCGTTCATGAACAGCGTAACCGTATCACCATTATGCTGCCAGGAATCCCCCTTCTGCGGGCTTTCCGTTTCTTCTCCGGGCTGGACTACATGGCGGGATTTGCGGGCCGGCTTGTCTTCCGGAATGGGCTGCACTTCCCGGTGGGTGCGTTCCCGGAGCAAATCAAACAGGGCGGCGGCCAGGGCTTCAGGGGCTGCCTCCACATCCTTCAGTTCTTCCGGCAGCACGGCATCCGGCTTGAGGCGTTCCAGAATGTCATCCACCAGGGATTCCGTCCGGAGCTGGTCCACCTGCACGGCGGTAAGCACGGGTTCCGGAGTCAGCTTGACGCCGATAAAGCGTTCAATGCGGCTCATCAGGGAAAAATCGCGGCGGCCTACAAACGTGATGGCCTTCCCCTTGCGCCCGGCGCGCGCCGTGCGGCCGATGCGGTGCACGTAATCCTCCGGATCACGGGGCAGTTCAAAGTTAACCACGGCATCCACATCATCCACGTCCAGACCGCGGGCGGCAATATCCGTGGCTACCAGCAGGCGCAGGCTGCCCTTGCGGAAGGAGTCCATCACGCGTTCCCGCATGATTTGCGGCATATCCCCGTGAAGGCGGTCCACGGGATATCCCCTGGCCGTCAGGCCGTCCACAATGTCATCCACCACTTTCTTGGTATTGGCAAAGACCAGGCCCATTTTGATCTTTCCGGTATCCAGCAGGCGGCTGAGCACCTCAATCCGGGAAGAAAACACCACCTCATAATAAGACTGTTCAATGGTGGGCACCGTCAGCGTGGGCCGCTCAATGGTGATCTGGACGGGGTCCTTCATAAACCGGCTCACCAGGCGGTTGATTTCCGGAGACATGGTAGCGGAGAAAAACAGGGTCTGCTTCGTCTCCGGCATAAACTCCGCAATACGCTCAATATCTTCCAGAAAGCCCATATCCAGCATCTCGTCCGCTTCATCCAGAATCAGCATGCGGAGATTGTCCAGCTTCAGCGCTCCGGATTCCATCAGGTCCATGACGCGGCCTGGCGTTCCCACCACGAACTGCACGCCGCGGCGCAGGGCGTCAAGCTGGGGACGGAAGGAGGACCCTCCGTAAATGGGCACTGCGGAAACGCCGTCCATGAACAGGGCCAGCTTATCCACTTCCCGGCAAATCTGGACGGCCAGTTCCCGCGTGGGGCACAGGGCCAGCACCTGGACGCTGCGTTCATCCGGATCAATGCATTCCAGGGCCGGAATGGCAAAGGCAAGGGTCTTGCCGGACCCCGTATGGGACAGACCAACGATATCGGACCCTCCGATGGCGGCGGGAATCGCCTGTTCCTGAATGGCGGAAGGAGTATCGAAGCCGAGCACTTCAACGGCTTCCAGAATCTCCGGCGAAATGCCAAGCGTCGAAAAAGAAGATGTTTGAGTCATGGGGGAAAAATGATCTGTCAGAGTCACGGGAGAAGCTGAACATTATTCACACCTGTGTCCAGCCAAAAGAACGGAAAATACTGTGGGATGCCACGATTTCCGCAGGGCCGCCAGTGGAGGAAAAAACGCCTCCCCCCCCTGCTTCTGGTCTTTACATTCACACACGGGGTTGCAACTTGCGGGAGCATATCCGCGTATGATACAAGTACCTGCCTCCGAATTCATGGATAAGAAGCAAAACACCTCACGTTCCTCCCTCCTGGGAATTTTTATCAACATCCTTCTGCCGGTATTGATTCTGGACTACTGCAGCGCGGGCCCGGCCAATCCCCTGCAACGCCCGGCGGGGGAAAGCTTCTGGCACCTTGGCCCCGTGTGGGCGCTCGTCATCGCCCTGTCCCTTCCTCTTGTCTATGGGCTCCGTTCCCTGGTCGTCACCCGGAAATTCGACTTGATGTCCGGCGTAGGCATGGCCGGCGTGCTGCTTACCGGCGTCATCAGCATCTTCGTCATCGGACCGGAAGGGCGCATCCACAGCGCCACCCCCTGGCTGTTCGCCGGAAAGGAAGCCCTCATCCCCCTCATCCTGGCCGCCGCGGTCATTGTCTCCCGTTCCACGGGCTCCCCCCTGCTTAACATGTTCATTTACACGCCGGAGCTGTTTGACGTATCCAGAATAGAACAGAAGGTGGCTGCCAACGACGCGGAGCAGGCCTACCAGCGGCTGCTGGCCAGCTCATCCTGGGTACTGGCGGGCACGCTCGTGGCCTCATCCATCGGCAACTTTTTCCTGAGCCTCTCCTTCATGTCTTCCGTCATGCGCCAGCCGGAGGCGGAACAGCAGGTGGCCTATAATGTAGCTATCGGCAGCATTACCTGGTGGGGCTTCCTGATCATCGGCGTTCCCATCCTGGCAGCCCTCGTCTTCATCATGCTGCGCCTGATCAAACGCCTCGGCCAGCTCACCGGACTCACCCGGGATGAACTCCTTCTCAGATAATCCGCTCAAACCATGCACCTCCATACTCCATTCATCCTGATTGCTGCCGTCGCCCTGAACGCGGCCTGGGCGGCCGCTCCTCAATTCGACCGCATCTACGGCTCCCACATGGTCCTTCCCCACGGAAAAAACGTACCTGTCTCGGGAACGGCGGACCCCAACAAAGAGGTATCCGTCACCTTTGGAAGCTCCACCCTGAACACCAAGGCAGACGCCCGGGGCAAGTGGCGCGTCATGCTTCCCCCCATGCAGCCCAACGGCACGGGACAGACGCTCACGGCTACCCAGAACGGAGATTCCTCCAAGCTGGACGACGTTCTGGTGGGAGAGGTGTGGCTGGCCTCCGGACAATCCAACATGCTGTTCCGCCTGAACCAGACCAATACCGCCAGGGAGGACATGGCAGCCTCCGGGGATGAACAGCTCCGCCTGCTCAACAACGTCCCCCAGGCCCACACCAACAACGCCCCCTATTCGGACAAGGACTTCGCCTCCGTCACCACGGACAATTTCTACAAGGGACAGTGGCAGGCCAGCACCCCTTCCACCTCCGGCCCCATGGCGGCGGTGGGCTACTACTTCGGCAAGAAGCTCCGGGAAGGCCTTGGCATGCCCGTGGGCATCATCCACTCCTCGCTCGGCGGTTCGGAAATAGCGGCGTGGATACCCCGGCAGGTCATCAACACCAACAACAGCTTCCGCACCCTGCGCGGCAATCACTGGCTGGACTCCCCCCTCATCTCCGACTGGGTAAGGGGACGCGCCAAAAAGAACATCTCCCCGCGCCTGGACCAGGGCTCCCCTGACCATCCCTACAAACCGGCGTTCCTTTATGAATCCGGCATCGCGTGGATGACAGCCCTTCCCATCACGGGCGTCATCTGGTACCAGGGCGAATCCGACGCTGAAATCATTGACAACGAACAGAACGGCATGCTGCTGAAAACCATGATCTCCTCCTGGAGAAAAGCCTTCCGCAATCCGGAAATGCCCTTCGTCATGATTCAGCTCCCCCGCATCAACGATCCGTCAAAAATCCGTGCCGGCTGGCCGGAATTCCGGGAAATGCAGGACACGGTAGCCAAAACCGTCCCGCAGGTCTACAGCGTCAACACCATTGACCTGGGTTCCACCAACGCCGATGTCCACCCCCCCTTCAAGCGTCCCGTGGGAGAACGCGCGGGGAACACGGCACTCAACAAGGTTTACGGCAAAAAGGTTCCCTGTGAAGGCCCCTCCTTCAGAGCCTTCAAACCCTCCGGCAACTCCCTTCTGATCCAACTGGAACACGCCAAAGGCCTGACCACGACGGACGGCAAGGAACCGGCCCAGTTTGAAATTGCCGGAGCGGACGGGACCTACCATCCCGCCACGGCGGAAATCGTGAATAAAAAAGGCAGCACCGCCGTCATCCGCCTTACTTCCCCGGAGGTCAAATCCCCCAGGAACGCCCGGTACTGCTGGAACCGCTTCGTAACCCCCAACCTAGTCAACGGAGACCAGCTCCCGGCCCGGCCCTTCCGGACGGATGCGCCCGCTCTTAAAAAATAACTCTCGTCATTCCACCCTGCCATGAACCTTCATCTTCTCTTCGCTTCCCTGGCCGCGGCCCTTTCCCTGGGCATCGCGGCACAGGCCGTCCCCACCAAAGTAGCCTGCGTGGGGGACAGCATCACCTTCGGCTCCGGCCTCAAACCCGGAGATGCCCGGTATCCACAAGTACTTGCCACGCTGATGGGCCCGGACTTTGACGTCCGGGGATTCGGCAACCCCGGAAAAACGGCGGGCGACTATCCGGGCCAGGTGGGCCGCTGGTACGGCAGCACCAAGGAACACAAGCAATCCCTGGAATTCAAGGCGGACGTTTACATCTGCAACCTGGGCATCAATGACACGGGCCGCTGGTGGGACCCCAAGCTGTTCGCCAAGGGTTATGACGACCTGTTCAATGCCTGGAAATCCGCCAATCCCAAGGCCAGGTTCTTCGCCTGGGGCCTGCTGGGTCCGGACTACCGCGGCCCGCTCAACAAAAAGGCGTTCCCCGGCAACTGCTACCCGGACGTGCGCAAATACGCAGGCTCGGACAACGGCTCCGCGGCCAACCGTCCGGAAGCGGAAAAACTGATCGCCACCGTGGCGCGCAAGCACAAGGTAGGCCTCTTTGACGCGCTGCACCCCCTTTCCGACCATCCGGAATGGTATGTGGACGGCCTGCACCCCACGGAGCCGGGCGCGCGGCGCATCGCGGAAATCACCTTCGCCAAGCTGGCAAAAAGCATGAAGCTCAAGCAGCCCGCTCCCAAGCTGGAACCTGGCACCGGCAACGTGATTATCAACAACACGGGAGAATCCGGCATCCTGCTGGACGGGTGGAAGCTGACGGACGGCTCCAATACGCTAGTCTTTGAAAACGCCACCGTCATCCACCCCAAAGACAGTCTTATCATCACCATAGGCGCGGAAACTCAAAAGGACCCAACCAAGCCCCTGGAAATCAAATCCGCCAAATCCCCCTCCGCCTTCCGCCTGATTCCCGCAAAAAAGCATTGAACACCCCTTGAAAAACCTATTGAAGAGGCTGTCTGCCAGCCTCTTCAATAAGAAACATTATCTCCTTCTTCACCCGCGCGCGGCAGTATCTGCCGGCAGGCCAGAAACTGTGGAAAGTGCCCGGCTTCTCCTCAAACGGAACGTCCGCGCAGCAGGCCGCTTCCTCCTGGTTCCGGATATTTCATTTCATCCTATTTTATTTGAGCATTTCTGCCGCATGGACGGTCTACAGTGCATGGAACAGAATAAATGCAAATCACCCGCATGCTGCCTGCTTGGCTCCTTTGCCACTAACACCAGCATGGACTTCGGCGTCCTGCTGCTGCGCCTGGGCGTAGGCGCAATGATGCTTGTGCACGGCATCCCCAAGCTGAACATGCTCATCAGCGGAAACTGGGCCGCTTTCCAGGACCCGCTCGGAATCGGCAACTTCCTGTCTCTGCTGCTGTGCGTGGGCGCGGAATTCGGATGCTCCATCCTGATCTTCCTGGGCCTCTTTACCCGCCTGGCCGCCCTCATCCTGATCATTAACATGTGCGTGGCGCTCTTCCTCGTCCTGGGCCTCTCCGGCTGGGGCGCCCAGGAACTCGCGTCCATCTACCTGCTGATTTACCTGACCCTCTTCTACACGGGGCCGGGCAAATTCTCCCTGGATGCCTGGTGGCTCTGGCGCGACTGCAAGATAGAAGTGGAATAAAAAGGCCTCCTCCTGCCCGGCCTATGGCAAAAATACTTCTTTTTTCACTCGCCGCGGCAGGAGCCTTCCTCTAGGATGCTGGCACACCCAGTCCATCCGTTCAATGTCCGGCAAATTAACCTACAAGCAATCGGGGGTCGATACCAAAGAAGCAGCCGCTTTTGTATCCGACATCAGCTCTCACGTTAAAAGAACGCAAAAGCAGCGCTCCCTGCACCAGGCCTTTGGTCTTTTTGCCGCCGCCTATGACCTCAGCTCCTACAAGGAACCGGTCATCGTCACCGGATGCGACGGCGTGGGCACCAAGACGGAAATCCTGTTTGAACTGGACATGGTGGAAACCGCCGGCAAGGACCTGGTAGCCATGAACGTCAACGACATCCTCACCACTGGCGGGGACCCTCTTCTCTTCCTGGACTACCTGGGCATCTCCAACCTGGAACAGGAACGTACGCGCATCACCCGCCTGGTGGCCGGCATGTGCGACTATCTGGAATCCTGCAACTGCATTCTGGCAGGCGGGGAAACGGCAGAAATGCCCGGCGTGGTTCCGGAATCCATCGTGGAGCTTTCCGGCTTCTGCATCGGCTGCTGTGAAAAAAGCAAGCTGATTGATCCCAAGACCGTCCAGCCCGGTGACGTATTCATCGGTTACAAATCCGACAGCTTCCATGCCAACGGCTGGAGCCTCATCCGCCGCATCCTGGAAGAAAATCCGGACGTGGTTGATGAAGAGGAACTCCGCTCCCTGCTGCAGCCTACCCGCCTGTACCATGATGTGGTGGCGGACATGCGCAGCTCCAATGTCATCCCCAAGGCCTATGCCCACATCACCGGGGGCGGCCTTCCGGAAAACCTGGAACGCTTTCTGGGCGACTACGGCGCGGACCTCACCATTCCCTTCTGGGATAACCCCGCAGCCCAGAAAATCCTGAAGCATGCGGACCCCCAGGATCGCTTCAACACTTTCAACATGGGTATCGGCTGGGTAGCCATCGTAAAGCCGGAGGACGTGGAAGCCGCGTTGAAGGCAGGCCCCGGCGGCACGGTCATCGGCACGCTGAGAGAAGGCCGCGGCATTCATGTCAAGGTACAGGGCGAATAGAGACGGAGCCATTTCCTTGCAGCGGATACACCACACTTCACAGGACAATCTTTTCATCACAATCCCATGAGCGATTTTCTTAAACACGAGTGCGGCGTAGCCGCCATTCGCCTGCTTAAGCCTCTCTCTTATTTTCAGGATAAATACGGCTCCACCCTCTGGGCGTTCAACAAGCTGCTCATCCTGATGGAAAAGCAGTACAACCGCGGGCAGGACGGCGCGGGCATCGGCTGCGTTAAGCTGAACATGCCCCTGGGGCAGCCCTACCTGTTCCGCACCAGGGACGCCAGCAAGGACGCCCTGACCACCATCTTCAACGGGCAAATCAAGAAGCTCAACAAAAAAGTCCGCCGCGGCCAGGTCAACCTGAAGGACGCGGAAGACATCAAGAACAACTTTGACTACGGCGGTGAAATCCTGATGGGCCACCTCCGCTACGGCACCTCCGGCCTCTTTGACGAAGGTTCCTGCCATCCCTACCTGCGCCGCACCAACTGGCCGACGCGCACCCTGATGGTGCTGGGGAACTTCAACATGACCAACACGCCGGAGCTCAACCAGCGCATGATTGAACGCGGGCAGCACCCCGTCTTCGGCACGGACACGCAGACCGTCCTTGAAGAAATAGGTTACCACCTGGATGAAGCCCACACGGACCTTTACCGCGCCCTGCGCGACGGCGGCATGCCCGGACCGGAAATCCCCCATGCCATCTCCTCCCGGCTCAATATCCAGGAAATCATTCATAACTCCGCCAAACAGTGGGACGGCGGCTACGCCATCATGGGCGCCATCGGCAACGGGGACTACTTCTGCCTGCGGGACCCCCACGGCATCCGCCCCTGCCACTACCTCATCACGGATGAATACATAGCCGTAGCCTCCGAACGCGTTCCGCTGATGACCGTCTTTGAAGCGGAAAGCGAACAGGTGCAGGAACTGCCCCCGGCCCACATGCTCTCCATCAAGGCGGACGGCACGCATAACATCACGGAATTCACCACTCCGCTGAAGCCCACCCCGTGCTCCTTTGAAAAAATCTACTTCTCCCGCGGGAATGATCCCATCGTGTACCGGGAACGCAAGGCCCTGGGCGCGGCGCTGACCCCCCAAATCGTGGATTCCCTGGAAGACCGCTTTGACAAATCCGCCATCACCTACATCCCCAACACGGCGGAAACCGCCTACTACGGCCTGCTGGAAGGCCTGCGAGTCTACCGCCGCAAGCGCGTGCACGCCCAGCTTCTGGACGCCCTGAGAAACGGGACCCTGGATGAAAGGATGCTGGACAGCGCCATCCTGAAACGGTGGCCGCGCGGTGAAAAAATCGCCCACAAGGACATCAAGATGCGTACCTTCATCACGCAGGAGAAGAGCCGCGCGCAGCTGGTCTCCCACGTGTATGACCTCACTTACGGGGCCGTGGGTCCGGAAGACGTGCTCGTCGCCATTGACGACTCCATCGTCCGCGGCACCACGCTGAGAAGGTCCATCCTCCGCATCCTGGGACGCACCAATCCCCGGAAAATCGTCGTCGCCTCTACTGCTCCGCAAATCCGGTATCCGGACTGCTACGGCATTGACATGTCCGAGCTGGGGAACTTCATCGCCTTCCAGGCGGCGGTCTCCCTGCTCAAGCAGCACGGACAGGCCCGGCTGCTGGAAGATGTGTACAAGGCATGCAAGGAGGAACTGACCAAGCCCAGGGAAGAACGGCGCAACTGCGTCAAGGCCATTTACGAAGGCCTGACGGACGCTGAAATCTCCCGTGAAATCACGCGCCTGGTCACGCCGCATGACGCTCCGTGCCCCGTGGAAGTCATTTTCCAGACCATTGAAAACCTGCACGCCTCCATAGAAGGCCCCTGCGGAGACTGGTATTTCACTGGGGACTACCCGACTCCGGGCGGATATACCACAGTTAATGTGGCATACATGCGCTGGTTTGAGGGTAAAGGGGGCCGTGCATACGATTTGCCCTTGTAGCGGGTACCTATTTTTGGGTATTCTGCTGCTAATATGTCGGGACCCATTGCATATACGACCCTGGAAGACACTGAACTGGTCGCCAGGGCGCGGGAAGGAGATTCGCGTGCTTTTGATGAACTAGTCGTTCGTCACAGCCGCAAGCTCCACGCCACTCTGTACCAGATGACGGACAACTATGACGATGCTTATGACATCGCTCAGGAAGCGTTTTCCAAAGCCTACCGGGCCTTGCGCTATTTCAACGGGCAAAGCGCCTTTTACACCTGGCTGCATTCCATTGCCGTCAACCACGCCAGGAACTTCCTGAAAAAGAGAAACCGCAGGATGACCTACAGCCTGGACGACGACGAGTACGGCGACCATACGGAAAAGGACATGAACATGGCTGATGAAACGGATGGGGCGGACCCGGAACGCCGCACCCATTTGAACGAACTTCAGCTCAAGATCAATGAAGCCCTGAAGAAACTCTCCACCAAGCACAGGGAAGTCGTTGTCCTTCATGATGTGAAGGGCCTTAACCATACGGAAATATCCGCCCTGCTGGGCATCTCCGAAGGAACGCTCAGATCACGTCTGCATTACGCCCACAAGGAACTGCAGGGACTGCTGGCGGAATATCTGAGTTAACGGTGAAAAAAATATTGAACGCCGGTTCCCCCCGCCCTGTCAAAATGCATAGTCCTAGGTTTAGGACTAAAACCCCAAACCTTTATTACACTTAAAATCAACGACGATGGATAAACAATCCACAGAACACAATGAGGAAACTCTGGTTGCCATGCTGGCATCTTTTCGCAAGGAAGCCTGTTACCATGACAACTTTGAGGAAGATTTCCTCCGTAATTTTCACTTAAGAAAGGAAACCGATCCGGCTACCCACTCTGCTTGGAAATTGCTACTCGAACGCCTGGACAACTATCTGCAGAACTTTCGCGGTTGGCAGTGGGTCTATGCCTCCATGTCCATCGTGACATTGGCTGCTGTCGGCGTTATTATCGCATCCGGGAATATGGATGAACCTGCTGATTCCTACGTATCCACCAAGGATAATGAAACAAAGATCATTCAGAACTCCGTTCCCGTAAGTATCGAAACTATTGAAAAACCTTCAACCGAAGCCGCCCCCGCTGAACAACCCGAATTCACCACGGGAGCGTCTTCACATGAAACATCGGCCAAAGACAGTCAGCTGAAGACTGATTCCAATACCGATAAAAAACCGGTATCCCGCGTTCTCATTGAGATGTAACAATCCATGATGAACCTGGCTCCGATATTGGCGGGCATAGCCGTTGCAGGCTTGATTTATCAAGCGGCGGCCGTGCCTGCCCCTTTTAAGGTAGAAGCCATTCCGCAACAGGCGGAAGGAGCGCCGTACACTGCCATGGCGGCGCAGGTCGGAAAAGACCTGATCGCCTCCCTGATTCCGTACAGGGTCTTTAAAAACGGAGGGGTAGCCTACTATCTTGGGGACAAGGACACTCCGCCCCTGCAAGTATGGGCCCAGGAAAAACTCACGGGCCTGACCATCTTCAAGGTGGACGCCGCCCGGATCAGCGGAGATCCCGCAATCCTGGCGCCCGCCGGCACTCTCAGGCGCGGCGCACGGCTGGCCTTTACCAGCAACCGCAACGAACCCACGCTGGGAATTTACGTGGGCATGGAGCATTCCATAGGAGACACCAGCTTCCCGCTGCGCCTTGTCCGCGCCCAATTCCCCAAGCTGGCGGCACCGCCCATCGGCCAGCCCTGCTATGACGCTGAAAACCGCCTGGTCGGCATCGTGCTGGGAGTCTCCCGCAGGGGAACGTGCCATCTCCTGCCCGCCCAGGCCATTTCCTTCCTGGCGGACCATCCGGAAGCCAAAAGGGTGCGCCTGGGGTGCCTTCTGGACATTAACGCCTCCACCCCCGTCATTGAAGGCCTCATTAGCGGAGGCCCCCTGGCCCGGGGAGGCATCCAGACCGGAGACATCCTCATCAGCATCAACGGCTCCGCCATCCGCAACTATGGCGACATGCTGGACGCCACCTATTACCTCACGGGAGACAAGCCCCTGACCGTTGAAGTCATCCGCGGCACCCAGGTGGTAAAAAGCAAGGGCATCATTCCCACACAGGATGCCCGGTAATGCGGAAACCTGCCTCCAGGGGAAACGCCACGGCCCCCGCACGGCCCGGCCCAAAATCGTTCCGTGGCTTGTTTCAGGCTTGAACTCGGACGCCGGCGCACTTAAAAAAGGGCGTGCTTCAAATCGTCTTCAATAAAATCAGCGCTGCGGAAGTATCCAGCATCCCTACTCTGGAACAACTGGACCTGCTCGGAGACTTCCAGGTTTCTGAATCCACTCTGCAAACCCTGGATGACGCCCGTTTCGGCAAGATGGAAAAGGACGGTAAAATTCTTTACCGTTACGTAGCCAGAGACTACCGCATCTATTTTGAAGTCATTGAAGGCAAGGTGGTCGTCCACCGTGTCCTGCACGCCAACAGCCTGAACGATTTCCTGTTCCGCACCAACATTTCTCCCTCTGCGGGGGAAGATGAAATCCTGAGCCAGTCCAAACATTTCTGGAAACTCATTGACGAAGGCAAAAACGCCTCCAAATCCTGACCTTTCTATCCCATGGCCTGCATCATCCTGGGCATCTCCGGCTCCATTGCCGCATATAAGGCGGCGGACATCGCTTCCGCTCTGGTTAAAGCCGGGCATGAGGTGCACTGCGTCTGCACGGCCAAGGCCCTGGAATTCGTCACGGCCCTCACATTGCACACTATCTCCCGCAACCCCGTTTTTTCTTCCTTTGAGGATGAAAAGGGAGACTGGGTTCCCCCCCACATCCAGCTCGCGCAGCGGGCGGACCTTCTGGTAGTGGCTCCCGCCACGGCAAACACCATGGCCAACTTCGCCCACGGCTTCGCGCCGGACATGCTCAGTTCCCTTTACCTGGCCAGCCAGGCTCCCGTGCTCATCTGCCCGGCCATGAACGTCCACATGTGGGAACACGCGGCCACGCAGCAGAATGCGGCCATCCTGAAGCAGCGGAAAGGCCACCACATCCTGGGCCCCTGTGAGTCCGGCGTTCTGGCCTGCGGCGCGGAAGGGGCGGGAAAACTGATGCCGGTGGACCGGATTGTTCAAGAAACGCTCTCCTTCCTGCCGTAACGGCTGCGTAAAAATTACCTCCATGCCTGTTTATTGGTTTGCCCCGGGAGAAGTAAATCTTTTATCATGGGCATTATGAAAATGCTCCTCTACTTCCTTGGGACTCTCATGCTCTGTTCCTGCGGGCCGGACAGATACCCCGTCAGCTTCCACATGGAGACAGGATCAACGGACAGCAAAAAATTCGCCTTCATGCATGACGGGCATTACTACAGCAAGGCCCCTTTCATCTCCCAGAAAGACATTGAATCCTATTACTCCTTCCCGGCGCAGGACAATACCTACGGTATTGTGGTCAACGTCAAGAAGGGCCTGGAAAGCCGGGTGGAGGGAATGACGGCCCAGAACCTGGGCAGGCAGATTCTTCCCGTAGTCAACGGGCACACCATGCAGCCCCTGCGCCTTTACAACAAGCCCGTCACCTCCGGCAAGCTGGCCGTCATGGGCGGCTTCTCCCCGGCGGATCTGGCCGCCATGGCGGAATTCATTCCTCCGGCGGACCCCAAGAGGGAGGAACCCATCAACAAGCTGGCTCCTGTCACCAAGCCCCTTCTTCCCGCCAAGGACCCCACGCAGGAAAAGAAGGAAGTCAAGGAGCCTGAAGAACATAAGGACCGCACCGTGGTCAGCACCCGCCGGGGGCGGATCTGATCCAGCACTCCCAGTATGAGCATGCACGGCAAGTTCCTTCCTTTCCTGATCGTCATTCTCCTGCTCTCGTGCAGCATGCCATTCCTGATGGCGGATACCGTCGTGCGCTTCCCCACGGAAAACACGGCCCTGCTGGACAACCGCCCGCAGGACTTTTACATGTACGTGGACCGGAACTTTGAAGGGGTAAAATCCCAGCCCTGGCAAGCGGGAGCCTACGGCTTCACCCGGACCCTCGTCAGAACCCAGGCCGGCCCCGTGGCGGTCAAATTCCATGAGGGCATTGACATCAAGCCTCTCAAGCGGGATGCCTCCGGCACACCGCTGGATGACGTGCACCCCGTAGCCGGAGGAACCGTGGTCCACGCCTCCTCCAATCCCACGCACAGCAACTACGGCCGCTACGTGGTTATTGAACACCGTCCGGCGGACGGACCGTTTTACAGCCTGTACGCCCACCTGGCGTCCGTCTCCTGCAAGGAAGGAGACCAGGTAGGAACGGGAAACGTCATCGGCAGGCTGGGTTACTCCGGGGTGGGCCTGAACAAAACACGCTCCCATGTGCATCTGGAACTCTGCCTCAAGCTTCAGGACGATTTTGAAACCTGGTACTCCAGCCTGAAACTGGGCACCCCCAACCGCCACGGCGCCTACAATGGGCTTAACCTGGCCGGGTTTGACCCGGCGCCCGTTCTCATCCAGTGCAAGGACGGCGCGGAATTCTCCCTCTCCCGCCACATCTCCAGCCTTCCGGTCCAATATGTGGTGCGCGTCCCATCCACGGGAAACGCGCCCAACCTTGTCACACGCTACCCCTTCATGTTGAAACCGGGACCGGACAACCCCAAATCCTGGGAAATCAGCTTTACGGGAACGGGAGTTCCCGTTTCCGTGACGCCTTCCGCCCAGCCGTGCACGGAACCCACCGTCATCCGGGCCGTTCCGCACCCGTTCTCCCAACTGTACAGGACATGCAACCGCGTTTCCGGTTCCAGCAAGGAGCCGAAGCTGACCGCCTCCGGCAAACGCTACATCCGGCTCATCTTCATGGGGCCCGAACCGTAATCCTACCATGATGCCCACCTTTTCCAGTTCCTCCCGTTTTCTTCACGCCGTCCTCGCCTCCTGCGCGGTCTTCCTGCTGTCCCCGGGCGCCGGAGCCGCGGCAACTTCCTCCCCCGCGCCAGCCCTTTCACCGGAACGCCAGGCCCTGCTGAAAAATAAAAAATACCAGCAGGGGCTGAAGGCCCTGGAAGACCGCCTTCCCCTGGAAGCCAGCAAGCACTTTCAGGAATGCCTGAATTCCAAAAGCCTTCCGGAAGCTCAGAAAGCCGTCATCCGCCCCTTCCTGGCGGAAGCCCTCATTCGCGCCAATAAAACGGAAGAAGGGTTGAAAGCCTGGGAAGAACTGCCGGATTCTTCCATGAAAGCCTACTGGATGGCGACAGGCCTCTTCAACAAGGGCTCCTTCACGAAGGCTCTGGAAAAAATATCCGCCATTCCGGAGGCCGATCCCCTTTTTCTCTACGGGGTCCAGTTGAAAGCCCAGCTGGCGCGCCAGCTCCAGGACCGCCAGCTCCTGGTGGAAGCCCTCTCCCGGCTGGGACAGGCGGATTCCCCCGCCATTTCCCGGACAGCGCAGGTTCTGCTGGCTGACACCCTGGTGAATGCGGAACGCTACCCGGAGGCCTCCGCCATTCTGGAACAGCTCAAGGCGGGAATGGAAGGCAACGCGGATAAAGACCTGCCCATGCGCTCCTATGCAGAGCTGGTGGAAGGCAAACTGGCGGACAAACAGGGGAACCCGGAACAGGCCATAAAGATTTTTGCCTCCGTGATGGACAACAAGGCCTATCCGGGAAAAATCCGGGACCTGGGACGCCTGGCCCTTGCCAAAGCGGAGATCATCCGGGAGAAAAACAACCCGGAACAGGCGGAAGAGGAAACGCGCGCCCAGCCCCAGGCAGAGGAAGCGCCGCACACGGCCGGAACGGCGGAGGAACGCCTGCTGGCGTTCATTGGCGGCAAGTCGGAATCCTCCCTGCTGATGGACGCCTTCAATATGCTGCTGGAGGAAGACACCTTCCGCACCAATCCCCAGGCGCTGGAAAAACTCACCGGCTGGGTGAATGCCCGGGACGCCGCGCGCCAGCCGGCCGCCATGTACGCCATGGGCAGCCTGCTTCTGGCAAAGGACGACCTGCCCGGAGCCGTGAAAATTGCGGAAGAGGGCCTTTCCAAATACCCGCAGAGCCTTCCTGTCCAGACTCTTTGCCTGAACACCATCACGGCCCTGCTGAACAATAACCGCGTGGAGGATGCGGAACGCCTCATTTCCAAATATCCAGGCACGGCCCCCGGCCTTGTCTTCCAGCAGGGCGCCCTGGCCTTCCGCAAGGGAGACTACCAGCTGGCGCAAAAGCTTTTCCATGAAGCAGCCCGCCGCGCCTCGGAAAAGACGGCGGAAAGCGCCCTGTTTAATGAAAACCTGGCTGCGCTGAACGCCAATGACGCCGCGGGAGCCGCCGCGCTGGTCAAGGAAGCCGCCGGCTCCGCACAGCTCCGGGAGCGCATTCTCTTTGAACAGGCCCATTACGCCGCCAAAAGAATAACTCCCCAGGCGCCCGAACTACTGGCCCGCTTCGTGGCCCTGGCGGAAGATCCCGCCTTGAAAACCCAGGCGCGGCTGGACCAGGCGGAGGTGGCCCTAAACCTCAATCCTCCGGACCTGGAAACCGTGCAGGCCCTTCTTCCCTCCCTGGAAAAGGAACAGCTCACGCCGGACCAGACCATGCAGCTTGCCCGGCTGAAAATCCTGGAAGCGGAAAACCGGCAGGAATGGGCCAGCGCCATCCAGGCCTGCCGCCAGGCCATCTCCCTGGATGCGGAAGGCAAACAGGCGGACCTGCTTTATCTCAAGCTGGGGGAACTCCTGTATAAAAACGGGGACTTCCATGAAGCGCAGCTTGTCCTCCAGCCCTTCGCCTCCAAATATCCGAACAGCCCGCTGCAAGCCGCCGCCCTCTTCCTGGCCGGGAAAGCCGCCCAGCAGAGCAATACCGGGAACACGCTTCAAGCAGCCCTGAATATTTTCAAAACCCTGGGGGAAGGGGACACCCCGTTCGCCCAGCCGGCCAGAATAGAGGAAGCCTCCGTCCTGCTGCGCATGGGAAAGGCGGACCAGTGCATCGCCGCCCTGGAAAACCTGCTCTCCACTCCGCTGCCGCGGTACATGCGCCTCCTGGCCCTCTCCATCCAGGCGGACGCCTGGGTGACGAAGGAGGACACCAACTCAAACACCCTCCGCAGAGCCATCAACCTGTGCACGGAAATCCTGGACACCCCAAACCTGGGCCTGGCCTGGAAATTCAAGGCCCTTACCCAGCGCGCCCAGTTCTATGAACGGATGAACGACCAGAAAAAAGCGCTGGATGACTACGCCTCCATCCTGGCCCATACGCCCAGCGGCAGTTCCGCCAACAAGCGCCGGGACTGGCACTGGTTCTACAATGCCGGATTCGCCTCCATCCGCCTGATGGGCCAGCTCCAGGACTGGGACGGCGCGCTGGCACTGGCTAAAAAACTGGCGCAAACGTCCGGTCCACGGGCCAGAGAGGCGGCGGCTTACGCGCGCCGCATCCAATTGGAACACTTCATCTGGCAGGATGAACCGGAAAAAGCCGCCCCGGAAGCCGGAAAACCGGAAACTCCGGAGCAAACAGCCAGGTAAGCCGCTTCCCCTCCCGCCATGGACACGCCTCCCACAGACAAAACCTGGAGAATTAACGCCGCCGCCATCATCATGGACACTGACGGCTACGTACTGCTGGGCAAGGACAACGGCCGCAACCCGTACTGGCACTTCCCGCAGGGGGGCGTCATTAAAAATGAAAGTATTGAACACGCCCTGGCCAGGGAGGTATGGGAGGAAGTGGGCCTGCGCCCCTCTGACTACACCATCGTGAGCAGTCTCTCCGGACTGCGTTACAAATACCCGTCCAGCAACCGGAAAGTTACGCGCTGGGTAGGCCAGGAACAAACCTACTTCCTCGTACGCTGCAAGACCAGGCGGCCCAAGACGGACCTGCACCGCAGCCCCGAATTCTCCAAAACGAAATGGATTCCGCTCCAGAATATCAAGCTGGAGATGTTCCCCAAATTCAAAAGGAAAGTCATCAAGGACGCCCTTGAACAATTCTTTGGCCTGGATCCGTCAGCCAAACCCTCCGCCGTGAAAACATCTTCCCCAGCTTCTACCGCCTCTCCAACATTAACTTCGCATACAATGAACCGTTACCTGGTGCCTCCGGGCAAAAAACTGCGTTTAAAGGATTACTCCCCGGATGATAAATCTCTCTTCTCCGGAACCAAGGAGGAATCCCTGATCGAATTCGACAAGCTGAGGGAGGAATTGCAGGAATTGCAGAAAAAACTCTTTGCCCAGCACAAGCACAGAGTCCTCCTCATCCTCCAGGCCATGGACGCGGGCGGCAAGGACGGCTGCGTCAAGCACGTCTTTTCCCGTGTGGACCCGCAGGGGCTGCACGTGGTCCCGTTCAAAAAACCCACCATTGAAGAACTGGACCATGACTTCCTGTGGCGCGTGCACAAGGAAGTGCCGTCCAAGGGGCAGATCGCCGTCTTTAACCGCTCCCACTATGAAGACATCATCGCCGTGCGCGTGAAAAAGATCTTTCCGGACCCCGTCTGGAGACGCCGCTACAAGCACGTTCTGGATTTTGAATCCATGCTTGCGGAAGAAGGTACCGTCATTATTAAGCTATTCCTGAATATCTCCAAGGCGGAACAGAAAAGAAGGCTGGAATCCAGGCTCCAGGACCCGGATAAACTTTGGAAGTTCTGCATGGACGACCTGGATGACCGGAACCGCTGGGAAGAATTCCAGACGGCCTATCAGGATCTCATTGAAAAGACATCCACTCCGGACGCTCCCTGGTACATTATCCCGGCAGACCGGAAATGGTACCGGAACCTTGTCGTCGCCCGCCTGATGGTGGAAAAGCTCCGCCATCTCCAGCTCACGTTCCCCACTCCCAACTTCGACCCGGCTTCCATCACCATTCCAGATTGATAAACTCTGTCATACCGATAACTAGTTTGTGCATCATAAAATTATTTTTGTACATTTCTCGGTATTCAATTGTCCCATCATTACAAAAACGGCATTATTCACAATAACAATCAAAACTTAGAATTTCTAACGCTTGACTGACATAGTGAAAAATTGTTAGAAAACGACTTAACACATAGAATGTGTAAATATTCTACATAGAAAAACAGAACGCAATGTATTTAGCATCCCAACGTAAAGAGTTCATTCTGAAAACCCTGGCCGAGCATGGAGCCGCAAGAACTATCGCCTTGGCCAAACAGATGAAGGTCACGGACGAAACCGTCCGCAATGATTTAATTAACCTTGAAAAACGCGGCTTTCTCAAGCGTGTCCACGGCGGGGCCCTGGCGCTTACCCATAAATCCCTCCATGAAGACATCGTCACTCAGGACGATGTTTCCATAAGGATTGCAAAAAAAGCGGTCCAGAACATCCCCGCTTCCGTGGTCATGTTCATTGACAGCAGCACCATGGGCTACCAGATCTGCAACCATATCAATTCCCGGGACACGCATGTGGTCTCCAACAACCCCACACTGCTGACCCGGCTTGAAGGCATTCCGAACCTGAGCTTCTACTGCACAGGCGGACGGTTTGACCGTGAAGCCCTGGTTTATGTGGGACAGGAAGCCGCCAAGGCCGCCGGTTCCCTGAGCATTGACATGGTTGTGCTGACGCCGGACTGCTATTCCCCCAAGCATGGAGCCGGATACAAGAACATGCTGCAATCCGAATTCATCAAGAGCGTCATCCCTCCGGATGCCAAGGTGATCATCGCCACGCCTTCCACCAGCGTGGCGAACAACCCGGCATTCTACACCGTTGCGCCCTCCCAGATTTCCATGCTCATCACTGATGAAGCCCTTTCTCCTGAAATGGCTGACCAGATTGAGAAGAGCGGCGTCAAGGTGGAACTTGCCTGACGCTTATCTGCTTCACCCGGGCGGAGGTTCACTGGAACCTCCGCCTTTTTTATGTTTATTGGTTACTCTCTCTTTTCCATTCCAACCGGTACTCCCGGCTTCCTGTCAGCTCATCATCCCTGGAGCCGATCTCCACAAAGCCGCCGCGTTCATAAAACGCGCGGGCACGGGGGTTTTCCTCATACACTCCCACCGTCAGCATTCCCTTGCTGTGCTCTTTCACCCAGTCCAGCAACGCCGTGCCTATCCCCTCACACTGGCGCTCCGGAGCCACAAACAGGGCGGCCAGCTCCCCTTCCCCCACCAGGCAGGCAAATCCGGCCACGCCTCCTCCGTCCCGGCATACCCACGTGCGCGCCCTGGGCAGGTACACCTGTTTCATCTCCTCCACCAGGCCGCACCAGAACCCCACCCCTGCAAAAGCATGGGCCTGTTCGGACGCTTTCATCCAAATATTCAGGACCTCCGTTTCATCCTTGCTCTGGTAATGTTCTATCTTCATACATTGACAACACGCGGGCGGACATTCCTCCGCAGTTTGTACAGGCTAACAAAAGAACCGTACAGATTCAAGAAGGAAAATACCGTCTGCGGGCAGAAAAAGGACTCATACGGAGCCGCCCGTTCCGGCCGGACGCCTCTTCCGGAGAGTGGAACGCATTACGGCTTATAAACAAGCACCGGGCCAGTCCGGGAGGACTGCACGCCGCGCACCTTCCGGACGGCGGAGGCCACCAGGGCCGCCGCCTGCGCCACTTCCTCCTCCGTGGTCATGGAGGACAGGGAAAAACGCAGGGAGGAGCGTACCGCCCCGTCAGAAAGCCCCATGGCCGTCAGGACGTGGGACGGCATGGGCTGCAGGGTGTGGCAGGCGGACCCCGCGGAACACAGCAGTCCGGCGGGCTCCAGCAACAGCATCAGCGCCTCCGCCGTACAGCCGTCAAACGCCAGATTGGAGGTATTCGGGATGCGCGCCATCCCTCCGGAATGCACGGTCACGCCCGGGACCTCCGCCTTCAGGCGGGATTCAAAGGAATCACGCATCCGGGCCAGACGCCCGGCGTCCTCCTCCAAATGCCGCAACGCCGCGCGCGCCGCCGCGCCAAAGCCGATGATCCCCGGAACATTCTCCGTCCCCGACCTCAGGCCGTGCTCCTGCCCCCCGCCGAACAGAGAGGGAGCCAGCGGAGCGCCGGAATGCCTGTACAGGCAGCCCACCCCCTTGGGGCCATGAAACTTATGGGCGGATACGGAGGCGTAATCCACCTCCATCCCGTGCAGGTTCACGGGAATTTTCCCGGCGCACTGCACCATGTCCAGATGCACGGGAACAGCATGCCGCCGTGCTGCGGAGCACAAGGCCGCCGCATCCTGCAATGCGCCCGTCTCGTTATTGGCCCAGGCAAAGGAGACCCCGGCCGCACCATCCGCACAAACAGCCTCCCACTCCTCCGGAACGGCGCGGCCTTCCCGGTCCACGGGGCAAACACGGCCATGGCCCAGGGCCAGAGCCGTTTTCAGTGAAGCGTCATGATCCGTGGAAAGCACACCTATGCCCCGGACCCGCTCCCCGGCCATCTGGCGGAATGCCGCATTGGTGGCCTCCGTGCCGCCGGAGGTAAACACGATTTCCGAAGGAAACGCCCCCAGGAGGGCGGCCACGTCCGCACGGGCCTCCTCCACCGCCTCACGCACGAGCCTGGCGCAGCCGTAACCGGCGGAAGGATTGAAAAACCGTTCTTTCAAAAACGGCTCCATGGCCGCGTAAACCTCCGGAGCCAGCGGAGTGGTGGCGTTATTGTCCCAATAAATCACGTCTTCATAACTCTCCCAATCGCGGGAAGGAGTCAAGCCGGAACATTATGCCCGGCTGCACAACATCACTCTTCACTTTTACCCGTGATTCCGCATAATGCCGCTCATGCGTTTTCTCATCACGGCAGGCCCCACCAGGGAAGCGATTGACCCCGTCAGATACCTCACCAACCGTTCCTCCGGAAAAATGGGGTATTGCCTGGCGGAAGCGGCAGTGCATGAAGGCCATAGCGTCCTGCTGGTCTCCGGCCCCACCTCCCTGGACATTCCGCACGGCGTGGACTTCCTGCCGGTGGAAAGCGCGCAGGAAATGTATGACGCCGTGAAGAACCAGGCCCCCTATGCGGATGCCGCCATTCTCAGCGCCGCCGTGGCGGATTACCGCCCTGTCTTCGTTCCGGACCGCAAGATCAAGAAAACGGGGGAACGCATGATTCTGGAGCTGGAACGCACCGGAGACATCCTGGGTTCCATGCGTACGGAATTCGGCTTCAGCGGCGTCCTGATAGGCTTTGCGGCGGAAACCCACGATGTGGAGGACTACGCCCGCGGCAAGCTGGAACGCAAACGGTGCGACATGGTTGTAGCCAACGACGTTTCCCGCAGGGACATAGGTTTTGATTCCTCGGAAAATGAAGTCATGCTTGTCTATCCGGACCGGACGGAACTGCTGGAAAAAGCGCCTAAAACGCAGATCGCCCTCCGGATCATTGAGCACGCCTCCCGTCTGGCGCAGGAAAAAGGGGCGTCATGCTGACCGGCATACCCGTTCCGTGCTTGAACCGTGACGGAGTTTTTCACATGATTGAATACTAACCGTCTCCGGACGCCCTCACCCCTCCCCAGAACCGCAGCTTTACCTTTCATGCCCGTCACTCTTCAGGATTTAGGCTGGAACGACCACTTTCAACGCGCTTTCAACGCCGTCGCCAAGCCCGGCTGGATTCCGGGGCGCCTCATCCGGGAAACGAAAATCAATTTCACCGCTCTGCTGGACGGGGGGGAAGACGTGGATGCCGTCGTCAGCGGCAAACTCTGGCATGACGCGGCCACGGATGCGGAACTGCCCGCCGTGGGAGACTGGGTGGCGATTGATCCGGGAGAAGCCGGGGATGAAGCCGTCATACGCGCCATTCTTCCCCGCCAGACCTGTTTTTCCCGCAAGGCGCCGGGGAAAAGCAGCGCGGAACAGGTACTGGGAACAAACGTGGACATCGTAGCCGTGGTGACGGAACCCGGCACGGATTTCAACCCCAGGCGCATGGAGCGCTATTTTACACTCATCCGGCGCAGTGGGGCCACCCCCCTTATCCTGCTTAACAAGGCGGACCTGTTTTCCAGGGAGGAAGTGAAGGAAGCCATGCAGACCCTCCGGGAGCTGTCCCCGGAATGCTCCATCATCAGCATCAGCGCCCTGCACAACAAGGGAATCAAGGAATTCCGCAAATGCCTTTCCAAGGGGCAGACCATCTCCATCGTCGGTTCCTCCGGTGTGGGAAAATCCACGCTGGTCAATACCCTGCTGGGGGATGAATGGCTCTGGACGGGGGAAGTGAACGAGGTGACCGGCAAGGGACGCCACACCACCGTGGCGCGGGAACTGGTGCTCCTCAAGCACGGCGGCCTGCTGATTGACAATCCCGGCATCCGGGAAATCCAGATGTGGACGGATGAACATACCCTCCGGGAGAGCTTCGCGGATCTGACGGAGCTGGCCCATGAGTGCAAATTCGCGGATTGCAGCCACGGCACGGATTCCGGCTGCGCCATCAGGAAAGCCGTGGAGGAAGGGCGGCTGGACAAGGAACGGTATCTCAACTTCCTGAATCTGGAAGATGAAATAGCCCGGTTGGCCAAACGCCAGAAAAAGAGGCAAATGAACGTGGAACGGGCCGGAAAGAGGGACCGGAAGGTGCAGGCCCGCAATTACGAGGACCGCGTGGACCTGGAACGCCGCCACAAGCCCAACCACCGCAGCCATGACTGATTCCAAGTCAAATTAACTTGTCAAACCACAGGGGTTCGCCTACCTGTAGAGGATGCCTCTACCTCTCCGCCTTTTCCGTATTTCCGCGGCCGTTCTGGCGCTGGGCGCGCTCCCCCTCTCCGCGGCGGAACCAGCCGACCCCGCCCAGGCCAAACCCGTGGTTTCCATCACCAGCCTGACCCCCGTCCGGCTGACGCGGGACGCCCACAGCAAGCTTCTGGTGGCTCAATGCACCATCAATGACGTTCCGTGCAGCCTCATTGTAGATACGGCAGCGTCACATACCACCTTTGACATTAAATTCATTAAGAAGAATTTTCCCGGGCTGCCGCTTCAGAACGCTCAGATCGCCCCCGGCTCCAACGTCAATACCGTCCCCCAGCTGTTTCCCATGCAGTCTTTCTCCATCGGGGGGCTTCAGATTAAAAACTTCTTCGGCTTCGCCATGGACCTGACTCCTCTTCAAAATGACATGCAGGTCAAGGTGGACGGCATTCTGGGAATCAACTACCTGGGCTTCTCCCCGTTCCTGCTGTCCGTAAAGGATGCCTCCCTGCAATTCCTGGAACGCTCCAGCTTTCCGGCACAGCGCATGAAGCCCCTGGACGTGGAACGCCATGCTTCAGGAATTTTCTATGTCCGCTGCTCCCGCGGAGGGGCTCCCTTCCTGCTGGCCCTGGATTCCGGCTCATCCCTCTCCCTGGCCCCACTGGAACATTGGCCCGCAAACCCGGACGGAAGCCAGCTTACGGCAAAGGCGTCTGACATCAACGGGCACAGCGGAGACCGCAACGTCATGAAGCTGGGCATTCCCTCCACACTCCGCATGGGTCCGGATTTCCAGCTGGAAGGCCTCTCCTTTGCCGTGACCGGAACAGGCGGCAGATGCCAGATAGGCGTGGATACCCTCAAGCATTTTGACATCATCATTGACGCTCCGCAGGGGGAAGTCTTCGCCCTGCCTCCCCATTCCAGGCCGGAGCCCCGCGGGAAAAAGGCTCCCGCCGTCAAACGGGAATCTTGAGCATGATGCAGATCATGCGGATGGTGCGCGCCGTAGCGCCGAAATGGGCTTTCAGCGCCACCTGGGCGCGCGAGGACTGGGCGTGAGCCAGCAGCGGATTGTCCAGCATCTCCTTGAGAACGTCCGCCAGGTGGTCTTCCTCACACCGCGTAATGCCGTCCACGCCTTCCAGCAGCTGGACCAGCGCGTCAAAATTCTCCATGTGCGGCCCCGTCAGCACGGGCACGCCGCAGGCCACGGCCTCCGCCGGGTTCTGCCCCCCGTCCGCCAGAAAGCTCTTGCCGATCACGGCCACATCCGCCAGGGCGGTCCAGTCCCTCAGCTCCCCGGTGGTATCCGCAATGTAGCAAACCTGTTCCTTCAGGGTTTCCGGAAGTTCTCCGTCCGTCCGCAGCACACACTGCCAGCCGTGGGCTTCCAGATCACGCACCACCGCATGACGGCGCTCCGCATGCCGGGGAACGATCAGGGGGAAGCCTCCCGCCTTGCGCACCGCCTCCGCTATCAGCGCTTCCTCTCCGTCATGGGTACTGGCGGCCAGCACCACGGGCTTGCCCCTCTTCAGCTTTTCCAGAATGGCGGAAAACTCCGGATTGGTATCCCGCCGTTCCGCCATCTGCTGGTCAAACTTGATGCTGCCCGTTACATGAATGATGGCAGGGCGCACCCCCACGGATTCAAAGCGCCGCACGTCCCCCTTGTCCTGCACGCCCATGGCGTCCAGCGCGGAGAAATAATACCGTGATATCCATTTGAAAGCGCGGTAGCGGCTTTCAGACCGCGCGGACATGCGGGCATTAATCATCGCCATGGGGATGCCGCGCACCTTGGCCGCACGGGCAAAATTGGGCCATAGTTCCGCCTCCACCAGCACGATGGCTTCCGGTTCAAAACGGTCAAAGCACCGCCCCGGCAGCCCCAGCAGGTCAAAAGGCGCATAAATCACGCGCACCCCGGGCACCTGGGCGTTCACCGCCGTGTCATGCCCCGTAGCCGTGCTCGTAGCCAACACGGCGGAACCGCCGCGCTCCCGGAGCCACGCCCGGAGAAACTTGAGGGCCAGCACCACTTCACCCACGCTCACGGCATGGACGTACAGCACTCCCTTGGGCTCCCGGTTGTAGGAAACCCGGTACAGGCCGAAGCGTTCCAGCAGCCCCGTGCCGAATCCGCCGCGCCTTTTCTGCTTGAGCAGGTAGGAGGGGAGCGTCACCAGCCACCCGACGGTGTACAGGATGTTGTAACAGAGAGAGAATAGGAAGGCTTTCATTTTACTTCTCAGGCAATCGATAGAACAGCAGCATGTTTTTCCCGTACCGGCGCGTATCCACCAGGTCCAGGCCGTCAAATTCCGCGGCGCCTTCCCTGCCGGTTCCCCATCCTTCCTGCACTTCCGCGATAAACAGGCCGCCCTTCTTCAGCAGTCCGGAAATTCCGGCCTGCGCCAGCTCCACAATAAAATCACGGTCCGCCGGGCCCTTGCAGTAGGGGGGGTCCGCAAAAATAATGTCGTATTTCCTTCCGGCCAGCAATTCCCTTTTCACGAACTGGACGGCGTCACCCTGGATGACGGTTCCTCCTTCCAGCCCGGTTTTGGCAAGGTTGGCTTTAGCCGTGGCGCAGGAGAGACGGGAAAAGTCCACCATGCGGGAGCTTCCGGCCCCGCGGCTCAGGGCCTCCAGGCCGAACGCCCCGGAACCGGTGAATAAATCCAGCACCTCGGCATGCTCAATCAACGGGTGCAGGATGGAAAAAAGGGCTTCCCTGACCCGGTCGGTCGTGGGCCGTACTTCCCCTTTGGGGACAGACAGGGCTATGCCGCCGGCCTTTCCGCTGATGATACGCATGTTTTTACCGGAAATGAAAGGAACGTCATGTCCCTACTGGCGGGCCTTGGCCTTGGCCTTTTCCAGCAGGGGATCTCCCGTGACGCGGGTGATGGGAACGCGCAGCACGATGGACTGGTTGGCAATGGCAATATTGTCCGGATTCTTCTCGGACATGTTGTAGACGAAATAGGCGTACTTGCCGTCCTTGGTCTTGCCCGCAATGATGGTTTCCGTAAGGGTGGAAAGGATGGTCTTCTTTTCCATGGTCCATTCCTTGCCGCTCCATGCGCCGTACACGTTCAGGTCATCATAGGACACGTCCCCCTTCAGGGTCAGGACGCCGTTGGGGGAAATCCAGGTCTTGTTATTGGAGTCATACTTCAGCGTGCTCATGGGCAGCGGCCCCTGCTGGGCCACGGCGGCCAGATTCCAGATGCCGCGTTCCCCGGAGGGGAAAACGCCCAGAGCCACCGGGGCCACTTCCTGCACCTGCTTGAGCTTCCAGCATTCCAGGTACTTGGCATATTCATCCTTGGTCCAGCCCAGGCGTTCGTCATAGGGGACGGGCTGTCCAGGAATGATTTGGCTGACCAGTTCTTTTTTGTCCTTGTCCGGCAAAGCGGCAAAAACACCGTCAATTTTCTCCATGAACGGCTGCAGGCTTTCATCAAGCACAACGCTGACGGCGGAGGCCTCCACCATTTTGCCTACCGGAAGATATTCATCAATAATTTCCGGCTTTTCTGCTGCGGACAGGGAAGAAACCAGAACGGGGACCATCAGTATTAAAGCCAGATTGCGGAGCGCTTTCATAACGTATATGTGCATTTTACTCAACAAAAGACCCTTGGCAAGAGTCAAAGTGAGTGTTATCCGTATGTACATCATGAATTGGAAGTTACTTTTCACTACCCTGGCCGCCGCTCTGAGCCTTGCTTCCTGCGTGTCCACCCCCGCATCCCGCATCCAGAAAAACCCGGTTCTTTTCAATTCCCTGCCATCCTCCCAGAAGACGCTGGTGGAAGCCGGGCAAATTGCTGAAGGCATGTCTCCACCCGCCGTTTTCCTGGCCTGGGGAGACCCCTCCGCCGTAGCGGAAGGCAATCTTGACGGGAAGCCCGCCACCCGCTGGATTTATTCTTCCCTCCAGCCGGTTTACTCCCCGCCGCCCGCTTTCTGGGCCGGCCCATACTGGGGCGCCCCCTATTGGGGGCCGGGGTTCTACAGCCCCTATTACCCGTATTACAATGATGTAACCTACGTTCCGGTGAATACCGGCTACGTGCTGTTCATCAACGGCAAGGTGAAATCCTGGGAACGCAGGCGCTGACCCCGGAAGGGAAAGCGGCAAAGCCCTTGCCGGGCACAGAACGGCGGCGCAGCGGATGGGAACCAATCCCGCATGATGCGCCGCTTTTCCCGTTCCAGGACTTGCTTACCTCCGCACCTCCGTTCAGGAAGCCCTCCGCCTAATCCCTGCCCTTGGACAGGGGGCGTTCCAGTTCCTTACGGAACGTGGGGAAGAACTCCTTCAATTCCCCGGACACCTTCGGATATTCCAGCTTCATTTCCGCCAGGGCCTCCACCATGGCGCACATGCAGACAAGCCGGGAAAACCACTTGTTGTCCGCCGGCACCACATACCACGGGGCTTCCGGGGAGGACGTGTGCCGTATCATTTCCTGGTAAGCCTTCTGGTAGTCGTCCCAGAACTCGCGTTCATGGATGTCCCCCTCTGAAAATTTCCAGTTCTTGTCCGGGGTATCCAGCCGCGCCAGCAGGCGCTTCCTCTGCTCCTCGGAGGAAATATGAAGAAATATTTTCACGATCCGCGTTTTGTTGGCAAGCAGGTGGCGCTCCAGGTTGTTGATGGACTTGAATCTCTCCTTCCAGAATGACCTTTTGGCATGGGCGGGATCAAACCCCTCCCCCACCAGAAATTCCGGATGCACGCGCACGCTCAGCACCTCCTCATAATAGGAACGGTTGAAGATGCCGATCATCCCGCGGCGGGGAAGACGGCACACGCACCGCCACAGAAAGTCATGGCCCCGTTCCAGGGTGGTGGGCGGCTTGAAGCTGCTGACCACGCAGCCCTGGGGATTGATGCCTCCCATCACATGCTTCACGATGCCGTCCTTGCCCGCGCTGTCCATCGCCTGGAGAACCACCAGAAGCGCATAGGATTCACTGGCATATAACACCTCCTGAAGCTGTTCCAGCAGTTGAATTCCCTTCTCCAGCTTGTCAACGGCCTCCTTCTTGCTGTCCTTGTCCAGCTTGCCGAGGTCGCCCGGATCGTAGCGGGACAGTTTGAAGCCCTCCCCGTCCATCACCCGGTACGGCTCAATGAATTTTTTGCAGCGTTTGACCAGATCAGCGGGAATATCCATCATTCCGGTAATGACACCGTTCTGCGTCAATACGTTGAAACAACCGCAAAAAACTCCGTGCCTTCCTCCCGGGGAGGGCGGCTTCACGCCGTATTACCCGGCCTTTGCGGAACGGAATTTTCGCAAAGGCCGGGGTTTCCGGTAAAACCGCGGTGCGGATACAGACATCAATTCTCCACGCGCACCTGGTCTGCCGGAGTATTTTCCAGCTTGCAGTCCGCGATGGTCCACGTGCGGGGGGGCTCTACCTTGTTATTCTTTATCAGGATGTTGGCGCACCTCCTGAACTGGAAGGGCTTCTGTCCCCAGCCCTTGAAATCATCATTGTAAATGACTTTGTTATTAATGAATTTCAGATTATCCGTGGAAATGGCGAACAGCAGCGGCACGTCGAACGTCTTGAACACATTGTTTTCTATCAGCACATTACGGTGATAATAATCTTTCTGCCTGTTCAATTGCTTGACTTCCGGGTAAATGGAAATGATGGCGTTCGTGAACTGGTAGCGGGAGGTCAGGTTGTTGATGAACGTATTCTTGCGGATCACCACTTCATGGCAAGCGCCGCTCTCATACCACCCCTGGGCGTCCCCGGCCAGAAGAATGGCCGAACCGGAGGAATGGTCAAACAAGTTGCCTTCCACCAGCACCCTCTCAGGCGTGGTAAAAAGCGTCCCGCGGGCGCGGTTGTTGCGGACGATGTTGTTGCGGAATACCACGGAAGGGTAAAAATCCGCATTCTCCACGGCGTCCCCGGCCTTCACGGAATCAGGCAGCGGTTCTTCCAGCGTAATCACCAGTTCCGTAGAACTTTTTTTCACGGCGGTTTTCACCGTGCCCGTGCCGCCGGGCTCCAGCGTAGGCCCGTTGATGAACCGGATTTTTTCACCGGGAAGGAATACTTCAAAACCCACCGCCTGTCGGTGCATGTACTTGCACTTCAGCGTATGGCCGTCCACCACCTCCATCACGCCCAGGCAGGTGGAATGGACATTGATGGCGTCATCCATCATTCCTTCAAACAGGGCTTTTTCCACGATGATTTCACCCCGGGTATTGGAAAAATGGGTGGCGTCCGCTCCGGCCGTGTGCACGCGCCCCGTGCCCTTCCTGATCATGACGCCGCCGCCCTTCATATGGAAATCCTCAGACCGCTGAACCAGCAGGGCCATGCCCGTGCTCTGGTGCAGGGACACATCATTCATGACCGTCTTCTTTGCCCGGTAAACCACGCAGCCCGGATGGGGGCGGTTGTAGTTCCGGAGCACCAGCGTGTCTCCCGGCTTGATTCCCTTCTGCTTGAGGTTCCAGGCCATCCGGAGACGGTTCCCCCCCAGGGGCTCCACCCGGCCGTTCCAGCCCATGTCAGACGTATTGGCGATGATATGCCCCGTCCCCTTCTCAAAAGCCATGCAGCTAGCCATTCCTTCCTCCCAGCCTTCCCCCAGAAAAACGAACTTGTTGTTCCTGAGTTCATAAGGGTAGGCCTTTTTATCTATTTCCACCTCCGTGGATTTGTCGTCCACACTCACCACGCGCGCTTCCGTGCACCAGGAACGTTCATAATCCACGGCCAGACGGTTGATGGTAATATTCTCACTGTCCATGACCAGCAGGGGAATCACCTTGCCGTGAAAGAGGAACAGGGAGCCGTTGCCTTCCAGGCGGACATTCCTCAAATCAGTCAGGGCCACGCACACCGGATGAATCAGGGGCTGGTCATGGTTGGAAATATTGAAGCTCATGTTCAGGGCGCCCTCCGCATAAAAATGGTATACCCCCCTGGGGATGTTCAAAACGCCCCCGCCCTGCTTCCGCAGCGCGGAAATAGCGGACCGCAGCGCCGGACCCTGATCTTTCCTGACGCCGGGAACCATGCCGAATTTGGCGGCATTCACCACGGCGCCCTTCGCGCCTGGCTGTTCCGGGCCCGTCTTCCAGGCCAGGTCCACCCAGTCCGCGTGGTCGTAGGAATTGTTTTCCACCCGGTCAGCCATCAGGTAAAGATGCCGTATGCCGTTTTCCGCCACCGGAACGGAAAACTTCTTCGCCGGCATGCCCCGCTTCATCACGCCGGAACTCCACAGGACCCCGGAACCGCTCATCACGCGGAACTCCACGCTTCCGTCCCCGTCCGTACCGTCGTCAATGCCGCACGCTCCTTCCAGGCTCACCACTCTTGCGCCCTTCCGCTCCGGCACGGGAAGGGGAATCATGGACGTGGCGTGAGTGCCAATGCCCGTGGCGTATTTTTTGCCGCCCACACTCAATTCCTCATTCTTGAAAGACCGGTTCAACCGGGTTTCCCCTGCCTCCTGGCGGGCCATCAGCAGGCTGGCGGCCGACACCTCCACGGGCACGGAGCCGGGCTTCCCCGCGCCTTCCTGTCCCCGGCATACCACCGGGAATGACCCCGCAACGCACGCTGCGGCCACAAAACTCCATGAAAACATTCGGTTGAACATATCCTTCATTATACCTTTTTTCCATTTTCCTTCTATCAGAAAAAATGCAACGCGCCCGAAAGCCGCCCGCCGGGGAAAAGAGAGATTGCCTTCTCACCCGAATTCAGGGACACTGTTTCCATGCGACCAGCTTCCCTACTCCTGCCCGGCATCCTGATGGCGCTTTCCGCCTGCGGGCGCGGAGGCGCTACGCTTGAAACGGATAACGTCCAGGCGGAATGGTTCCCCAACGGCAGCCGCACGTCCATTGTCCTGGAAGGTGAAACGGAACCTGCCCCCGCACGGGAAATCCAGCGCTGGGTTTCCGGCATGACTCTCTTATATCATTCCCTGGGGGACGGCCGGGGGACCCTGTCCGTCAACGGGGCAATCCCGGAAACGGCGGCGGTAACCAGCCAGAAGGGAGCCTCCCCCACCGCGCTGCATTTTAAAACTTCCACGCGTGAAATCATCCTCAGCGGCGTGCGCCGCCTGGACACGGAAGGCAAAACAGCCTCCCTGGACAGCTGGCGCTGCCAGGAACGGAAAACGCCCCTGCCCCGCACCGGGACAGCCGGAACCATGACCACGGAAACTCCTGACCAATGAACTTCATGCGGATGCTGAAACCGGGAAAATGGAAAATAAGGGCAGCGCTCCTGCTGAGCGGCGCTCTTGCTCTGGCATGTTCCCAATGTTCCGTCCGTTCCCTCGTTTACCTGCCTCCGCAGCCCAAGGACAAAACCGTCTATCTGGAAAAACGCGCCGCCTGGGAACCGCACCGGCGCACCTTCCACCATAACGGGGCCAAACTCAGCGGCTGGCTTATTGAAAAGAAAGGACAGCCCCTGCTGGTATATTACGGAGGGAACGCCATGGACATCTCCATGATGCTGCCGTACCTGGACCGCTTCCCCCACGCCAAGCTCCTGGTCAACTACCGCGGCTACGGGCTCAGCACAGGCTCCCCCACGGAACAGGACATCATGGGGGACTCCCTGGCGATTCTTGATTCCGTGCTGAAGGAAACCGGAAGAACCCCGGATGACGTCATCCTGGTGGGGCAAAGCCTCGGCTCAGGGGTGGCCACCCAGATCGCTTCCGTCAGGAACGTGAAAAAACTGGTCCTGCTGGTTCCTTTTGACAGTCTGCTGGAAGCCGCCCGCGGGCTCTTCCCCTATCTTCCCGTCAAACTTCTCCTGCCGGACCACTTCCGGTCTGACCTGGCGGCTCCCAGGGTATCCTGCCCCGTGAGCATTCTGGCGGCGGGATCGGATGAAGTCATTCCCCCGGACCACGCCAAACGGCTCCGGGACTGCTTCTCCACTCCAGTCAGCTACCGGGAATTCCCCGGCGCCATGCATAATACCATTTGGCTCAGCCCCGGCTTTGACCAGGCGTTTTCCAAAAGCATCAGCTACTGATCCGCTCCATGCGCAGGAGCCAGGGACACCCGGCGCAGGCATTCCCCCGCATGCTCCAGCAGCAGCCAGGAGGTTTCCTCCGGCAGGGCGTCCGGAAACAGGTTGGCCCATTCCACAATGAGCACCGCATCACCATCCAGGTACTCATCCCAGCCGATGCCGAGAAGCTCGGACTCATCCCTGAGCCGGTAAAAATCAAAATGGCACGCCCTCAGGCGCCCGTCCGTATGCTCGTGCACCAGGGAAAACGTCGGGCTGGCCGCCGCATCGGAACTTCCCAGCCCCTCCATGACCCCCTGGGTCAGGTGCGTCTTTCCGGCGCCCAGCTCCCCCACCACGCCCAGCACTTCCCCAGGCATTAAAATTTTACCTATCCGGCGTCCCAGCTCCCGCATTTCCTCCGGGGAATGAGTTAAAACGGGGCCATTTTTAAAAATTTTATACCATTCGTTCATTTTTTCATGAAATTTTGCTTGTCTAAAAGAAGGTGATATGGTTTATTGCGGCTCCCGCATCCGCGGGTGAACCTTAACAGTGATAGCAATGGCATACGCAATTTTCAAAACAGGTGGCAAGCAGTACCGCGTTCAGGCGGGCGACGTGATCGACGTTGAATGCATCAATACCCTCGAAGAGGGTGCTGAAGCAAGCTTTGATCAGGTGCTTATGGTGGAAAATGACGGAAACGTGACCCTCGGCACCCCCACGGTGGCGGGCGCTACGGTTTCCGCCAAGGTCGTCAGCCAGTTCCGCGACAAGAAGATCATCGCTTTCAAATTCAAGCGCCGCAAGGGCTTCCACAAGAAGAAAGGTTCCCGCCGCTCCCTGACGAAGCTGGAAATCACCGCTATCAACGCCTAATTTCAACCCTTAATTTTATCTTCATCTTATGGCTCACAAGAAAGGTCAAGGTTCTGTCAAGAACGGTCGCGACTCCCGCAGCAAGCGCCTCGGCGTTAAAAAATTCGGCGGGCAGGAAGTGATCGCGGGCAATATCATCATCCGCCAGCGCGGCACCAAGTGGCACCCCGGCAAGGGCGTGGGCATGGGCCGTGACTACACCATCTTCTCCCTCGTGGACGGCCGCGTGTTCTTTGACCGCGAAGGCCGCCGCGTTAATGTGGCTCCGGAAGCTTCCGACGCCGCCAACTAAATTACGGATAAACTCTATCTCCCTGCAGGGGCGGCCATCCACAGGGATGACCGCCCTTCTTTTACCCTCCCCAGAACCCAAATAAATAACAGGAATTGTTCTTGCAAAACAATTACCCCTCCCCCACTATCCACGCAGAGCATGAAAAATAAGATATGAATCCCAAAACAGATTCCAAGCAAGCCGTTAGAAGCACCTCCACCCTCCCGGTAATTTCCGGTCTGAGGCTCACCAAGCAAAGGCAGGAAGTATACCAGGTGCTTCTGGAACAGAGGGATCACCCCACTGCAAATGAAGTGTACCACCGGGTGCGCAAAAAGCTGCCCAGCATCTCTCTGGCTACCGTTTACAACTGCCTGGAGGCGCTGGTGGAACACGGCCTGGTCAATCAGGTCAACTTTGAACGCAGTTCTTCCCGCTTCTGTCCCAACCTCGTTGATCACGGACACTTCCAGGACACCCGGACCGGCTGCATTTACGACATCACCATCAAGGAAGGCGTGGATCTGAAGGAATTCATCAACCTGCCTGACGACGTATGCGTGGAGGAAGCCCAAATCACCCTGAGAGGCTCCATCATCACGCCGCAGGGCTAATCCCCTTTTAACATCATGAGTCTGGTCATTAAAAATTTGCACGCCAAGGTGCAAGGCACGGAAATACTTAAAGGCATCAACCTTGAAATCCCCAAGGGAGAGGTGCATGCGATCATGGGCCCCAACGGTTCCGGAAAAAGCACCCTTTCCAAAGTCCTCTGCGGCCATCCGGACTATGAGGTGACGGAAGGGGAAGTCTGGCTGGACGGACAGAACCTGCTGGACATGAGCATTGACGAGCGCAGCCGCGCAGGCCTGTTCCTGGCGTTCCAGTATCCCATGGAGGTGCCCGGCGTTTCCAACGCCAACTTCCTGCGCGCGGCCATGCAGGCACGCATGCCCCAGGGGGAAGAACTGGATGCGGTCACGTTCTACAAGACGCTGTATGCAAAAATGGACCAGCTCGGCATGTCCCGCAAATTCACCTCCCGCGCGGTCAACGAGGGCTTTTCCGGAGGTGAGAAAAAGCGTAATGAAGTATTGCAGATGCTCCTCCTGGACCCGCTTTACGCCATCCTGGATGAGACGGACTCCGGCCTGGACATAGACGCCCTCCGCATCGTCTCGGAGGGGGTCAACTCCATGCGTTCCCCATTCCGCAGCTTCCTGGTCATCACCCACTACAAGCGCCTGCTGGACTACATCAAGCCGGACGTGGTCCACGTGCTGGCAGACGGCAAAATCGTCCGTACCGGCGGCGGAGAGCTGGTGGATGAACTGGAAAGCAGGGGATACGAATTCCTGAAGGAGACGGAAGAAAAGGAAGAGGCCTAACGCCGCTAATCCGGCAGTCATCTCATGAGCGATAAACCTGACACGTCAGAAGACGGGAACACACAGAACCTGTTTGACTTTGACCGGAGCAAGGGGGACTTCTCCTTCCCGGAGCGCCATAAATTCGACGCCGGCTACGGCCTGACGGAGGCCACCATTGACTATATTTGCGACGTCAAGGACGATCCGGAATGGGTGCGCCAGTTCCGCAAGAACGCCCTTGCCGTTTTTGAAAGCAAGCCCATGCCCACGCACTGGGCTTCTCCGGAAATTGAAAAAATAGATTTTTCCAAGATACGCTACTATCTTTCCGACGGGGAACGGCCCAAGCGAAGCTGGGATGACGTGCCGGAAGACGTGAAGCGCACCTTTGAACGCCTGGGCGTTCCGGAACAGGAACGCCAGTTCCTGGCGGGCGTGGAGGCCCAGTATGATTCCGAGTCCGCCTACTCCAACATGAAGGAGGAGCTCCGCAGCCAGGGAGTCATCTTCGTGAACTCCGCGGAAGGCCTGAAATACCATGAAGACGTCTTCCGCCCGTGGTTCGGGAAGGTCATTCCCACGGGTGACAATAAATTCTCCGCCCTGAACAGCGCCGTATTTTCCGGCGGCTCCTTCATTTACGTGCCCAAGGGCGTAAAGCTCAAGCACCCGCTCCAGGCGTACTTCCGCATCAACTCGGAAAACTTCGGCCAGTTTGAACGTACCCTCATCATTGCGGATGAAGGGGCTGAACTCATGTATATGGAAGGGTGCACGGCCCCCCAGTTTGAAACGTCCACCCTCCACTCCGCCGTGGTGGAACTGGTAGCCCTGAAGGGCGCCAAAATCCAGTACGTCACTGTACAGAACTGGTCCTCCAACGTCTTCAACATGGTCACCAAGCGCGGACTAGCCATGGAAGATGCGGAAATCCGCTGGATAGACTGCAACATAGGCTCCGGCCTCACCATGAAATACCCGGCTGTAGTGCTCAAGGGCAGGCGCGCCAGGGGAGAGGTCATCTCCATCGCCCTGGCGAACACGGGGCAGCACCAGGATACCGGGGCCAAAATGATTCACGCGGCGGACGACACCACGTCCAACATCGTCTCCAAATCCATCAGCATCGGTGAAGGGCGCGCCAGCTACCGGGGCCAGGTGGTCATGGGGAAAGGCCTCAAGGGCTGCAAGAACAATACGGAATGTGACGCCCTGCTGCTGGCGGCCAACAGCCGCACGGACACTTACCCCGCCATCACGGTAAAGGGGGACAAAAACACGGTGCAGCATGAAGCGTCCGTCTCCCAGGTCTCTGAAGAAATGCTCTTTTACATGCAGCAGCGCGGCATCCCGAAGGCGGCGGCCATGTCCCTGGCCGTCAATGGATTCATTAATGATCTTGTCCAGGAATTCCCCATGGAATATTCCGTGGAGCTGCGCAGGCTCATTGACCTGGAAATGGAAGACAGCATCGGATAAGGAAGGAAATGATGAACCACTTGCTCAACGAAGAACAATTCCCCGCAGGCTTCCTTCCCGCATGGTTTGAAGCCAGGCACCGCCGCGCCCTGGAACAGGCGGACCAGCTCCCGGAACCCTCCCGCCGCATGGAATCCTGGCGTTTCGGCGCCCCCGGCAACGAATCCCTGGAAGACTTTGAAGCAGCGCCCCCCCTGGCTCCGGAAGCCCTAGCCTCCATCATCACGGAGCACGCCTCCATGCCGGACGCCATCCGCATCGTTTACGCCAACGGGCTTCCCGTCTCCATCCCGGATGAACTGCCGGAAGGACTCTCCGTGATGGATATGGAAGACTTCGTGCTGCAATACCCGGACGCCGCCCGCAAACATCTGGAAACGACGCCGGAAACGCTGGGGTCTGAAAAACTGGCCGCGCTGAATACCGCCCTCCAGCACAACGGGCTGGTCATTATGGCGGAAAAGGAAATCTCCCGTCCACTGGAAGTTTTCCACTTCATCTCCGGGGACAAGGTGGCCGTCTTCCCCGCCACGCTGGTCATTGCGGAAACCGGAAGCCGCCTGCACATTCTGGAACGCCACATCAGCGCGGACCATGGCAGCCAATTCTGCGGAGCGCTGCAACAGCACCATCTTTCCTCCTCTTCCTCCGTCAAATACGCCCTGGTCCAGGAACTCAACAGCCGTTCCCGCGCCGTGGAACTCTGCCATATCATGGCGGACGATTCCGCGGAAATGGAACACTTGACCAGCCATCCCGGCGCGGCGTGGGCCAGGCAGGAGACGGTCTGCCTCCTGAACGGAGACGGCGCGAACGTACGCCTGCTTTCCGCCAACCACCTGAAGGAAAACAAGGAACTGGACCAGAGAACCTACCAAAAGCACCTCTACCGCGGAGCCTCCAGCAACCTGCTTTACGCCAATGTTCTGGACGATGAGTCCACCAGCATTTTCAGCGGCATGATCCTGGTGGCGGAGGGGGCGCATGACACCAGCGCCTACCAGAGCAACCGCAATCTGATCCTCAGCCCCCGCGCGGAAGCCAACTCCATTCCCGGCCTGGAAATCCTGGCGGACAGGGTGCAGTGCTCCCACGGTTCCGCCACCTCTTCCATCTCTCCGGAAGAAATCTTCTACCTGCTTTCACGCGGCATTCCGGAACAGACGGCGCGCAGAATGATAGCGCAGGGCTTTCTGAAGCATGCCCTGGAGAAGTTCAGTGATGAGCCCCTCCGCGCCGCCGTGGAAGGAATCATCCTGTCCTGACCCTCTCCCCCATCCGGATGCGGATGGGAAAACGGAGAAAACAGGTTCTTTTTCCTCTTCCCGCAGAGAAGAATCCGTCAGGCATTTTCCGGCCCCGGCGGCAGGCACGCTCCGGTGGTTAATGAACAGCCTCCGTGCATGATAAGAAACAGCGGATTGCGAATTCGAAGTCAACATGTTTTTCTGAACCCAAATTGGTTAGCAGAAAAGCACACTTATACCAGGAAGAGAGGCAGTCTTTAATCCGAAGGTGCGGCCAGTTGGCAAAATACTGCTTCACAAAAGATTTCAGGGTTGCATGAAGCGCCTGCCGTTTGTCCGGATTCGCAATCCGTAATCTTTGGTAAGATATTCATTTTGCAAAAGGTCCTACATGATTTCCATTGCCATCATTATCCCCGCCTATAATGAAGAATTGACTATCCGGGAAGTGATGCAGGATTTTTATAACCACTGTCCGGAAGCCGCCATTTATGTCATTGATAATAATTCTTCCGATAAAACTGCGGAAATAGCCAGGAAAACGTATGAAGAATTAGGGTGTTCCGGCGCGCTGCTTCAAGAAAAGCGGAAAGGAAAGGCCATGGCCGTTAAAAAGGCGTTCCGGGAAGTGGATGCGGACGTATATGTGATGGTGGACGCGGACCTGACCTATCCGGCCGCCGACCTCCACCGCCTGCTGGAGCCCGTCCTCCGCGGAGACGCGGACATGGTATGCGGTGACCGCCATGACGCCGGCATTTACAGCCGTGAAAACAAGCGTCCCATGCATGATACGGGGAACAAGGCCGTCCGTATGCTCATCAACAAGCTGTTCCAGGGGAACCTACATGACATCCTGACAGGCTACCGCGTCTTCTCCAAAAGGTTCGTCAAAAACTTCCCCATCCTTTCCACGGGCTTTGAACTGGAAACGGAAATCAGCATCCACGCCCTGGACAACGGCTACTCCATCGTGGAAGTGCCCACGAACTACATGGACCGTCCGGCAGGGTCCGTTTCCAAGCTTTCCACGGTGTCAGATGGGGTGAAAGTCATCAAGACCATCTTCTCCGTCCTGATGAACCATCGCCCCCTGTTCTTCTTCTCCATCATCAGCGCCATCCTGCTCATCCTCGCCATCCTGGCGGGCCTTCCGGCGGTTCTGGACTATTTCCGGTATGAGTACGTCTTCCACCTTCCCCTTGCCGTCCTGTCCATGGGGCTGTTCACCGTATCCGCGCTTGCCCTGACCATTGCCTTCATTCTCCACGGCCTGCGGACCTCCCAGCGGTACGACCACGTCCTTTCCCTCATGCACTGGGACGAACGCAATCTTGAGCATGAAAAACACTGACTCCCTCTCCAGGCGCTCTTTCTGGCTCTGCTGCCTCCTCTGGACCGCCATGGTGGCCGTGTTCTTTGCCCCGGCCATCTTCGGGGGCAAGGTGCTGGCCCCCATGGACATCATGGAATGCCTCATTTCCCCGTATGCCACGCAGCCCATGGAAAACGTCCACAACCACTTCACGGTGGACGCCATTTCCCAATACCTGCCCTACAACTATTCCGTAGCGGAGAGCTTCCGGCAGGACGGCTACATGGGCTGGAATCCATACGCCCATAACGGCACCCCCATTGCGGAAAACACCATGCTGTGCCCCGGAGACTGGCACCACGCCCTTTACTTTTTCCTACCCTTCTGGACGGCATGGGACACGGGCATCATCCTGCAATTCTTCATTGCGGGCCTGGGCATGATCGCCTTCCTGCGGAACCGGAAGGTTCCGGCTCCCTACTGCCTGCTGGGAGCGGCGGGCTATGGCTTTTACTCCCAATTCGTCATGTGGATCTACCACCGGTGGGTGCTGGGAACCATGTGCTGGGCCCCCTGGATACTCTGGGCCCTGATGCGCAACAGGGAAAAAAGAATCATCGACCTTCCCTCCATCCTCTTCATTGCCCTGGGGTTCCGGGGCGGCCACCTCCAGGCGTGCCTGTTCATCGTCCTGCTCACGGGCTGCGTGTGGCTGGCGGACTGGTGGTCTTCCCCTTCACGCTGGAATCTTAAAACCCTCTGGCGCGTTTCCCTGCCCTACCTGGTATCCGGCATCGGAGGGGCCTTGCTCTCCATAGACGTGCTGGCCCAGACCATTCCTCCGCTGATGGCAGGGGTCAAAGAGCTTCCCTTCCTGACGGGCATCACCCACCTTCCCTCCCTGGTCACCGTCCTGTTCCCCACCCTTCTGGGCGTTCCGGAAACCATCGACTTGTTCAAGCTCATGGGACAGGACCTCTTTGACCTGAAATTCACCGGAGGTGTCATTTTTGTCCTTTCCGTTCTGGGACTCTTCAACAGGAAAGCCCCGCTGACGGCCAAATTCCTGATGGTCATCAGCCTGGCGCTGGTTTTCACCCCTCTCATTACCTACTTTTACTCCCGGTCCACCGCGGTGTATGCCCTGGGCGCTTCCTGGCTGGCGGCGTGGCAGCTCCACGCCCTCACGCAGGAACCCGCAAGAACCGTCTGGAAGAAAATCTTCATTGCCCTGGGGGTTCTGACTCTGGGCTGGCTTCTCTGCTCCGTCCTGATTCAAATCTTCCACCAGGACCTCCTCTCCATGCTCCAGAGGAACCTGCTCTCCCGCCTTTCCGCCGCTGAAACAGGGAGGGAAAACTGGTACCTGCTCCGGACGGAACGGCTGCTGGAGCAAAGCTGCATCTGGTACCCGCGCACGCTTGCCCTGCTGGCGCTGCTGTGGGGCGGCCTCTGGGCCGCTTCCCGCATTCATGTCCGCGCGCGGCATAAGCTGCTGCTGGCCTCCCTAGTCATTCTCTGTTCCCTGGGGGAACTGCTTCTGGTGCAGGCCACCTGGGTGCAATATGCGGACAAGCCTGAATCCGCCGGACTGTACAAGGAACCTGAATGGATGCCGCGCCTGAAACAGCAGGTAGGTGACGGTTCCGTCTCCTTTTACTCCACCCAGGGGGACAAGGATTACCTTCACGCCAACCATCTTTCCACCTTCGGAATCAAGCTGGCCGAGGGCTATGAAACCGTCGCACCCAGAAGGCTTCATTCCCTCCAGGACAAACTGGCCCATCCGGAAGCAGCCGCCAGGGCCGGCATTTCCCATATCATCGTCAATCCGCGCCACAGCCTGCCGCAGACTAAAGGCTGGGATCTGGTGGAGAATAACTCCCGGTACATCCTTCTTGCCAATCCCCATTACAAGGGAAGATACTTTGCGGCGAACCACGCTACGGGAGAAAACACCCCCGTACAGCCCGGCCGGATCACGTACAATCAAATGGATTTCACCGTTCCACCGGGAACCACGGCCCTGGATGTTCTGGAAAGCTACTCGGACGGCTGGACGGCCCGCATCAACGGAGGAAAGCCCGTCCCTGTAGAATGCACGGAAAACTACGGCATTACCGTTCCGCTGGCCGCCACGGACACCCCCACGCATGTCCTTCTCCAGTACAGGGACCACCGCCAGGACACCTACTACGGCATCATCCTCGTAACGCTGCTCCTGATCTGCGGCGCGAGCCTGTGGCGCCACATGAAGAAGATGCCTTCCACTCCTCATTGACAGGCGTGCCGCCATCCGGGGGAAGGAATAAAGGCCCGCTCCGGGCTTCCCCGCTCTGCGCCACAAGGCCCCGGAACAGACGGTCAAATGAGGAAAAGGGAAAGGATTCCCCACGATACGTACCCCCTGGCATTCTGCCCTTGACGTGGACTGCGCTGGGGGTAGTCTTTCACGCATGAGTCTGACCTCTTCCCTCCTTTCCAGGGTGCTCCAGGGCGCTTCCTGCACCAGAGAAGAACTGATAGCCCTCAGCCGGGAACCGCTGGAGGAGCTGTGCCAGGCGGCCAACGCCATCCGGGAGCACTTCTGCGGAAACGTCTTCGACCTCTGCACCATCATCAACGGGCGCAGCGGCAAATGTTCGGAAAACTGCAAGTACTGCGCCCAGTCCGCCCATTACTCCACTGCCGTGGAGGAGTACCCCCTTTTAAGCGACGAAGCCCTGCTGGCGGGCGCCAGGTACAATGATGAGCGGGGCATCCTGCGCTACTCCATCGTCACCTCCGGCAAGAGGCTGACGGATGCGGACGTGGAGCAGCTTTGCGCCAGCTACAGGCACATTGCGGAACGCTGCGGCATCTCCCTCTGCGCCTCCCACGGCCTCATCTCCAAAAAGCACTGTGAGCAATTGAAGGCCGCGGGCGTCTCCCGTTACCACAACAATCTGGAAACCTCCCGCCGCAATTTCCCGAACGTATGCACCACCCACACGTATGACGACAAGCTGCAAACCATCAAGTGGGCCATGGAAGCCGGGCTGGAAGTGTGCAGCGGCGGCATCATGGGGCTGGGGGAAACCCTGGAGGACCGGATAGACATGTACATGGACATCGCCGCGCTGGGCATCAAGTCCGCGCCCATCAACTTCCTGACGCCCATCCCCGGTACGCCGTACGCGGACATGATCCCGCTGGGGGAGGAAGACCAGCTGCGCATCGTGGCCCTGGTGCGGTTCATCATGCCGGACGGCTTCGTCCGCATCGCCGCAGGGCGGAATACCATGAAGGACCACGGCAGGAAAATCTTCATGTCCGGAGCCAACGCGGCCATCTCCGGGGACATGCTCACCACCTCCGGAGTCACTATCCGGGAAGACCTGGCCATGCTTGCGGAGCTGGGCTATGAAGTCCGCATGAAGTAAGGACCGTCCCGCTTCCGCCGCCTTTCACCATGAATCACTCAGACTGGTCAAAAAAAGATCTGGAATACATCTGGCACCCCTGTTCCCAGATGAAGGATTATGAAACGCTGCCCCCCATCGTGATTGAGCGCGGGCAGGGAATCAACCTGTACGACGTGGACGGGAAGCGCTATCTGGACGTGGTCAGCTCCTGGTGGTGCAACCTGCTGGGGCACTCCCACCCTAAAATCAACCAGGCCATCAAGAACCAGCTTGATTCCCTGGAGCACGTCATCTTCGCCAATTTCTCCCACAAGCCGGCCATTACCCTGTGCGAGGAGCTGATGAAGAAGATGCCGCAGGGGCTCTGCAAGTTCAATTTTTCCGACAATGGCTCGGGAGCCATTGAATCCTCCATGAAGATGAGCTTCCAGTACCATTACCAGACCGGAAACCGCCAGAAGGTGCGCTTCATGTCCCTGAGCGACGGCTACCACGGGGAAACCCTGGGAGCCCTTTCCGTGGGAGGGCTGGACCTTTATTCGGAACTTTACAAGCCCCTCCTGCTGGACATCGTGCGCATTCCCGCTCCGGACTGCTACCGCTGCCCCAGGGGGAAAAAACGCGGCTGCTGCCAGGCGGAGTGCATTGACGCTGCCCAGGAGGCGTTTGCGCGCCATGGGGACGAATGCGCGGCCCTGCTGGTGGAACCCCTGCTCCAGGGTTCCGCGGGCATGCGGATGTACCCCCCCGCCTATCTGGCAAAACTGCGCTCCCTGTGCGACGCCTATAACGTACATCTCATTGCGGATGAAATCGCCACCGGCTTCGGCCGCACGGGCAGCATGTTCGCCTGTGACCAAGCCGGCATCTCCCCGGACATCATGTGCCTCTCCAAGGGGCTGACGGGCGGCTACATGCCCATGTCCATCGCCGTCACCACGCAGAAAATTTATGACGCCTTTTATGCGGACTACCGGGAGGGGAAGGCTTTCATGCACAGCCATACCTATTCCGGCAATCCCCTGGGGTGCTCCGCCGCCCTGGCCGTGCTGAAAGTGCTGGACGAGGAACAAATTATTCCCCGGGCGCAGGAAAAGGCCCCCGTATTCCGCCGGATGATCGCAGACGCCCTGGGGGACCATCCCCACGTGGGGGAAATCCGCAGCCTGGGCCTGGTGAACGCCATTGAACTGGTGGAGGACAGGGAGACCAAAAAGAGTTTCCCGTCCGGACGGCGGCTGGGCTACCAGATTTACAAGGAAGCGCTTAAACAGGGTCTGCTCCTGCGTCCGCTGGGGGATGTCCTGTACTTCAATCCGCCTCTCGTCATCTCCCTGGAGGAAATGCAGGAGGCCGTAAACATCTGCGCCGCCTGCATCCGCAAGGTGCTGGGGTAAACATTTATTCCCCCGCAACAATATGCCCGTTCCTTTTTTTGAAGAAAAGCTGCAACTTTTCTTCACGAGGGGGGTTTGTAAGAATACCCTGTAACCTCATACCGTCATGATACATTTAACCCCGTTCCGCAAACGTCCGGCGCTTTCCGCGCTGATGCTTCTCATTCTGGGCTCCGGTTTCTGCCAGGCCCAGGAAATGCTTACCGACTCCGCAAGGAAGGAAGCCTCCGAGTGGCTTAAGGAAGTCAAATCCGGCTACCTGAACACCAGCTCCGCCCGTATCCAGAAGGCCGTGTCCGCCCTCACCACGGCCATCAGCACGGAAAACGCCGCCATGAAACTTTACGTGGACGCCATGAAGGACCGCTTCCTGAACCCCACCAGCATGATGTCCCACATGCTGAACAGGGGCGGCGGGGGCTTCCGGATGATGCGCATGCCGGGCTCCGGTGGAAGAGGAGGCAGCAACGGCAACAGCAAGCCTGACAGCCCCAGCACCGCTTTTTCCAACTGGCGCAAGCAGAATACGGGAAACAACGTGGCCCCCGGCTTCAAAAAGGCCCTTCAGATGCAGTGCAAATGGATGCTCCTGTGCCTGAAAAAGGCGGATGCGGAGAAAAATGAACGCGAATTCAACGTTTCCTCCAGCGTCCTCTCCATGCTGGATGAGGTGGCTGCCAACGCCAAAGACGTGGGCGAACAGCTCCCCATGGTGGGAGGAGCCAGCGAAGTAATCCGTTCCTATCTGAACATCAGTGACTACCGTTCGGAAACGCTCCCGGATAACATGATGGACCTCAACACCATTTTCGACCGCGTGCTGCTGGCTCCCTACAAGGAGAAGAAGGACGTGGAAAACTTCCGGAAGCTCTGGAACAAGCGCATCGGCCTGGAAGCCACCCTGCTGCAGAACAATTCCGCCAGTGACAAGAAAACGGCGGAAGTGGAAAAAAACAATTTCCTGATCAAGAGGCAGTGGGAACGGGAAAAGGCCTGCTTTGAACTTGGCGACCAGGTGGCGGCCCTTGAAAAGATGAAGAGCCTGATTTCCGGCATCAAGGACCCCGCGGAAAAACAGCGCGCCATCCGTGACCTGGAATTCCTGCTCCTTACCCCGGCGGAACAGGCGAAACTCCGGGAAGAACGCATGAACAACAGGCGCGGCCCGCGCTTTTAACGGAACCTGAATAGCGATGTTCCTTTCCATCCCCGGTGTGCCGCGCGCACCGGGGATGCTGTTTTCTGGAACGGCGGATTGCCGGGAAAAAGGCGGTTCCTACCTGCCGGGCTGGAACCACGTCTTGCGCAGGCGGTAAATCCGCAGTCCATGGATGTTTTCATCCAGATGCCACGCCGTACGTATCCCGTGCTGCTCCCAGATATGGCGGCTGAGCATCCCCATGAACTTGCTGTCCATGTCGGAAACGTCTCCCTGCGGAGTCAGGCAGACGATGTACACGTTATCCCTGCACAGGTTCAGGGAGGACTGGCCCTCCCAGCCCATTTCCTTCAGCTTCCGCTGCACGGGCTTCAATGGGAAATTCCAGCCGCCCAGCGTCACGACATTCTTCCGGGAGCAGCTCCATGCCTTGCGGAAGACGGACTGCCCCGGTGCCAGGTCATCAATGGTGCCTCCGGACATCTGGATGCAGAACAGGGAGTCCGGTTCACGGTCCACCCGCTCGCACAACAAACGCCCTGCATCCGGAGAAAAGGATTCCAGATTGGCCTCCCACACGGCGGCGCACGCCTGTGACAGGGAAACGGCAAACGCGCAGAACATGGGAACGCCGCCCGTCAAGGCCCCCCGCCCCGTCCATTTGACGCGGATGGGGCGGTACTTCTCAGACCACAGCAGGCACAGCCCCGCAATCAGGAAGGTGGGATACACCACGCGGAAATACAGGCGGTCTATGCTGGACATGTACAGCAGGATCAGCACCAGCAGGGCGCCCACGCACCACCGCAGGGCACGGGCATCCCCGCGCCGGAAAGACACGCGGCAGGCCAGGCCGAACAGAATCCAGCACGGAAGAAGGTCCATGATGGAATTCCAGGAAAACAGATGAAGGGCCTTTTCCGCACGGGCCCACATCCTGGGCCAGAATTCAGCGCCGTCCCGCGCCAGCAGCAGCCTTTCCAGATACTCCGTATTAAACACCCCCATATCGCAGTTGGTGAACATCCTCACCATTTTGATATCACTGGCAAACACGCCGTACTTCTCGCACTGGTACTCGCTCTCCTGCCTGATGGGGCATGTATCCGAGAGCTGCGCGCGGGCCTGGTTCCACGCCGCCACGTCACACCCTTCCAGCACACTCCGGTGGGCGTACTTGTTATACTCATTCAGCCCGAAGGAGACGGCCAGCACGCAGGCCAGCGCAAGCCAGAGACGCCCGCGGGCAAGCAGCTTCTCCCGGGACGGTTTAAACCCGTCCAGGCTTCCCGCCAGCAGGATGGCTCCCCAGAAGGCATCGCACACCAGGGCGCCGTCCAGCCGGATCATGCTGCCCAGCACGCACAGGAAGCCCCCCGCGCATAATTTCTTCCAGGAAGAGGAGCCGTACTTGAGACACATCAGCACCCCGGTGAACCCTACCAGGAAGGCGGCATGGCTGAATTGCAGGGCGGCGTAAAACCCCGGCATGATCAGCAGCCACACCAGCAGCAGGACCAGCGTATTGAAATCATACTCGCGCGCCTTGCGGGCATGCGCCGTCAACATCGTGAAAATGCCTGCGCCGCTGGACAGCGTGGCAAGCGCCAGAAACACGGGCCACACGGACAGGCCGCCCAGCACGGGGGCCGCTTTCAGCAGCAGCCCGGTCAGCAGGGGATTGACGAAAATGACGTGGGCGTCCGCGTAGGAAGGATCGCCCCAGCCGTCAAGCACGGACGCAATCACCAGATCATCATTGGATTGGTACGCCACGCCCGCAATGCTCCAGGCCAGCACCAGCAGCAGGAGGTTGAACCATACGGGATGGAGCAGCGGAAAAAGCGATGTCCATCTCCAAACCTGTTTCAACATAAGCAAATTCCCTGACTTTGGGGGCTATTCTCCCTGCCCGGGCCCGCATACTAGAAACGGGGAAAATGAAAGTCAAGAGCCGATCCCGGCGCACACGGAGGGAAAGTCAAAAGGCCGTTGCACCCGCCTCAGCGGTTCAGGCAGATAATGATGCCCGCAATAATCATCAGGTTCCCCCCTATCTTGCGCAAGGTAATCGGCTTGCCGAAAAAAATCCGGTCAAAGAAAAGGATGTACACGTACGCGGAACACTCCAGCACGTTCACCGTAATCATCGGCAGGTGGGACAGGCAGTAAAACGTCAGAAGGCAGCAGCCCAGGAAAATGGAATATGCCGTCACGGTGGCCGGATTCACGAAATAGGAAATGCCGGTCAGCCGTTCGTTCATGGCGGATTTTTTCAGAATCACCTGCGTGCAGGACGCCAGAAAAACGGAAAACAGGTTCAGGCCGATGTAGAATTCCTCATTCATGCGCGTCCTCCTCCGTGGAAACCAGAATAATGCCGCTGATGATCAGCACCGCCCCCGCCGCCAGCGTCCAGGAGAGGGTTTCCCCCAGGCAGAGCCACGCCAGCAGAATACCCCAGAGGACGACGGCGGAACGGTTGGCGTAAGCCACGCCCAGATTAAATTTTTTCAGCATCACCTGCCACCCCGCCGCATAAATGCCCAGCAGGAACAGCACGCCGGCCAGGAAAGCGTACTTGCGCCAGTCCGTCCAGCCATAGGGGGCCGCCATGCGCCCCAGGACGGTATTCAGGGCGTAAATGACAAATAGGAGGTGAAGGACAAGGTAGTTGATCATAGGGGAAAAGAGCCGGGGGAAACTCACTCATACCGGCGCGCCACTACCACGGCGGGCCTGTGCTTGGTTTCATTGTAAATCTTGGAGATGTAGATGCCGATGACTCCCAGGCACATCAGGATCAGGCCGCCCACCAGCCAGATGGAGGCCACGGAGGAGGCCCACCCCGGAGGGGCCACATTATACAGAAGCTGCCGGACAAGCACCCACGCGACGTACAGCATGGCAACCAGCGTCACCCCCATGCCGAAGTAGGAAATGTACACCAGCGGCCTGGCGCTGTAGGAGACCACGGAATTCACCGCCAGCGCCATCTTCTTGCGGAACGTATATGTGGTGGGGGAGGTGGAGGCCTTCTTCACCATGCACGGCACCTGCCGGAAACCGGCGGAAACGCACAGGCCGAAGAAGAAGGGCTCCCGGTCCTGGAACTTCAGCATTTCCCGCAGGAAACGCGCGCTCATCAGCCGCGCCGTGACCATGTTCCTTGTAATCTGCTGGTCGGAAAGCAGGTTGAACACCGTGTAAAACAACTCTCCGGAGACGGCTTCAAACAGGCCGCCCTTCCTCTTCTCCTGTACGCCGTAAACCACATCCGCCCCGGTCCCTTCCATCTCCCGGGAAAAATCTCCCAGCCATTCCGGAGCTTCCTCCAAATCACTGTCAATCAGGAACACGCGTTCTCCCCGCGCTTCCTCGCACGCCACATACATGGCCAGATGGTGGCCGAAGTTGCGGGACAAATCCACCACGCGCACGCGGCTGTCCTTTTCCCGTTCCTTCAGGGCATCTTCCAGCCCTCCCCGCGGACAGCCGTCATTGACCAGCACCACCTCCGTACGGGAGGGATCATAACCCGCCTCAAGCGCGGCGGCAAAACTGCGGGAACAGAATTCCGCCAGATAGGAACCCGTGCAATACACGGTAGCCACGATGGACAGTTGAACCTGTGGATCAGTCATAACGTTTTTACGTACATCAGAACGCGCTTCCTCTCTCCGTTCTTCGCGCATTCCCCGTCCTCTTCCGGAGCATGGGCGAACCCCATGCGCTCATGAAAGCGGATGGAGCTGGAATTGTCTTCCAAAATCCGTGCGCACAGCCTTTCCAGCCCCAAATCTCCCGCGGCCAGCTCCATCATCCGCGCATACGCGGCGGAAGCCGGGCGCAGTTCCCTGAATCCCCGGTCATACAGATAAATGCCTATCTCCCCGCGGCGCGCGGCGCGGTCAAACCACGGCAGGTACACCAGCCCCAGCGGAACCCGGTCCGCATAAATCACGCAGGCAAGGGCGTCCTCCCCGCGGATATTCCTTTCCAGCCATGCCCGGTGCTGGTCCTCCGTCACCTGGTCCAGCAGAAAAAAAGGGCTCACCGCATCAGAATTGCGCCACATGCGGAGCTGCATGCGCATGGCCTCGTCCACATCGGACACATTGACCAGGTGAATCTTCATCATTCTTCAATCTCTTCCAGGCCAAACCCGGCCCGCAGCACTTCCCGGCAGCCCTCTTCCCCCAGGTCATAATACAGGGGAAGCCTCAGCAGAGTCTCACTGGTGCGGTCCGTGTGCGGCATGGAGCCGGCACAACGCCCGAACCTCACCCCGGCGGGGGAGGAATGAAGGGGAATGTAATGGAACACGGCCTTGATTCCGCGTTCCGCCAGTTTGCCAATCAGGCTGGTGCGCTCCTCCAGGGAATTGAGCAGGATGTAATACATGTGCGCGTTATGCACGCAGTGTTCCGGAACGCATGGACGCCGCAGGACGCCCTGTTTTTCCAGAGGTTCCAGCGCGCGGTGGTACATGTTCCACCACTTCAGCCTTTCCCCGTTGATCTCCTGCCCGTGTTCAAGCTGGGCGTACAGATAGGCGGCGGTCATTTCTCCGGGCAGATAGGAGGAACCTACGTCCACCCAGGTGTACTTGTCCACCTGGCCGCGGAAAAACTTGGCCCGGTTGGTCCCTTTTTCCCGGATAATCTCCGCACGTTCCATCAGGTCCGGGTCATTCACCAGCAGGGCGCCGCCCTCGCCTGAAATAACATTCTTGGTTTCATGAAAGCTGTAGCACCCCAAATGGCCGATGGAACCGAGCCTGCGCCCCTTGTAGCAGGAGCCCACGCCCTGGGCCGCATCTTCAATCACATACAGGCGGTGCCGCCGGGCTATGTCCATGACGGCATCCATATCGCACGCCACTCCCGCGTAATGAACCACGCAGATGGCGCGGGTACGGTCCGTAATAGCCGCTTCAATCAGCGTCTCGTCAATGTTCTGGGTATCCGGCCTGATGTCCACGAAGACGGGAACGGCGCCGCGCAGGACAAACGCGTTCGCCGTGGAAACGAATGTGTAGGAAGGCATGATAATCTCGTCTCCCGGCTGGCAGCCGATCAGCAGGGCGGCCATTTCCAGCGCCGCGGTTCCGGAATGGACCAGCAGGGCCTTCCCGGCCCCGGTGCGCTCCACGAGCAATTCATGGCATTTCTTCGTATAATAGCCGTCCCCGCATAAATGGGCACGCTGGATGGCGTCCCGGATGTAATCCAGTTCGGGACCGTGTTTGTGAGGTTGGTTGAAGGGAATCTCCATGGCTTCCAGAAAGGACCGGCTCATGATGAACGCCCGGCACGGGCATGCCGGTCCTGCGGAGGACGTTCCAGAAGCAACGCCCCCGCATGCGGAAGACCCTACTATGAACGGAGTGCTGAAAACAAGCCTAGACCTTGATGAAGGTCCGGTTTTTGTACATGTAATACAGCACGCCCCAAATCAGGGCGTAATTGCACAAATAAAAGACAAACCGGTTCGCATCCCCGAAGCACTCGCTGAACCCGGTGAACAGCACGCGGGAGAAATTGCGTGTGGGAGGGCACAACTCCGCCCACATGTATACGAAAATGGCGTTGCTCCCGATCACGGAGAAAAAGAACGTCAGCCAGTTCAGTTTCAGCACATCCGTCAGCAGGTAAAACAGGGCCAGCAGGAAATAGCACCAGCCCGCCGCCCACAGCACCATGGAACTGGTAAACAGATGCTTGATGATCGGGAAATCCAGGCTCCAGACATACCCCAGGACCAGGCAGCCCGCGCCCGAACCCAGAAGCCAGAGCAATTTTTTTCCATGCCCCTGCACCCTTTTCAATATCTGCCCGCCCAGCAGCCCGAGCATGGTCATGGCCCCAAAACCGAACTGGGCCAGAATCCAGGCGTAATTCGTTCCATCCTGCCAGTCTCCCATCAGGTACTTGTCCAGCAGCAGGGCCAGGTTCCTTCCCGGCTCCAGCATGCCGGCCGGGCATGAACCTACCACGGGATCGGAAAAGGGAATGAACTTCATGACCAGCCAGTAAACGGCCAGCAGCAGGCCAGTGACCACCACCTGCCACCGGATGGACAGATGAAGAAGGCAAATGGCCGCAATCAGATAGCCGGAGGCGATGGCCTGGAGAGTATTGCAGTACAGGGACATTTTAGACGGTTCAAAACTCAGCAGGTTCCCCTGCACCACCATGCCCAGCAAAAAAAGCACCACCACCCGCTTGGCCACCTTCAGGTAAATCTTCCACATGGGTTCCGTGCCAATGCGCTTGGAAAAGGAAAACGGCATGGCCGTCCCCACAATGAACAGGAAAAGAGGCATCACCAGGTCCCAGGCCGCAAACCCTTCCCAGTTCACGTGCGTGCTGTGCTTCACCAGCCATGCGGGGCTCTGGTCATAAAAAAGATTAATGCCGGCTACCACCAGGGCCAGCCCCCCCGTCAGGAAAAACATGTCAAAACCCCGCAGGGCGTCAATGGCCGCAATCCTCTGCGGCTTGGTATCGGAAGCTGAACTCATGGCGATATTTCCTATTACGTCGCCCTGCCCTTCAACCTTTCCGCATGCGTTCTTTTTCCGCGGGTCTGCAGAGAAAAACGGCTGTTCCCATAAAAAATCATATTCTCTGCGGCAACTCCGTCATGATGCCCTTCTCCGTATTTCCTTCCCTGCGTTCCGTGCTATGCTCTCCCCGCAGCATGACCATCGGGAACCTCCAATCCGGCAACCGCGACAGCTTCCGGGACATTGAAATTTATGCCCGCCTGAAAATGGATGAACTGGGCCTCCCGGACTGGAAATTCGGCTGGGACCGTGCCCGCAGGCGGCTGGGCGTATGCCGCCTGCTGGAAAAAAGCATCTCCATCTCCGTCCACTTTGTCCGCGCCAATCTGGAAGCCCCCCATGAAATCCGTGACACTATCCTGCATGAGATAGCCCACGCCCTGGCCTGGACGCGCCACGGAGAACGCACCCACGGCGCGCGGTGGAAACAAATCTGCCGGGAAATAGGGGCCGTCCCCTGCGCCGCCGCCAAACCGGACGCCATCCGCGTCACCACGTACAAGTACCTCCTGCGCCTGAAAACAACGGGCGAAGTCGTCGGCAAATACCACCGCCGCCCCGCCTTCGCCAAATACCTCAAGCGCATGGCCCTGAAAGGCCGTCCCGATACGCTGGGACAGCTGGAATTGATTCTCTATGAGACGCAGAACCCACCGACGTCATAATGAAAGGGCTTTCTGCATTCAAAATCAGTAATTTTCATAGATAACTCTCATGCTGCCACCCTTATTGAGAAAGGCGCAGCTTAAAAAAATATACAACCATCAAAATTATTTGATACGAATCTACAAAAACAAGCCCTCCGGAAAGTTGCTGCTCCCAGAGGGCTTGTTTTTGTTAAAACTTATAACGCTTGTTTAAAATGAAACACATGTCATTTCATGGATTTCCTTATTATTTCGATCAAGCACATTCAGCATGGATTAATTTAAGTAAAATATCATGAATTAAGGATACTATTAAAACAGCAATAGACTCTTAAAGGAACGGAAAAATTAATGATAATATTGAAAATATAACAAAAAAGTAAACCATGGAAACAGCAATAAATATCAATGGTTTTTTCCTGTTTGAGAAGAAAGAGTACACCCAACAAAACAAAAAGATCAAAAAAACAAGAATTAAATAGAAAACCAAATACCCCAATTGCGTGTCATTATTTTTATTATAAAATTGCTGTAGAACATACGTAACACATATATTAACAACAAACAAAATAATGGGAATGACCCAAGTTATAACATTTTTCGTATTCATCTTGTCTATACCTTCAACAATAATTCATTAAAGTCTTCCAATATGTTTTCATATACATGTAGATCAGTTCGAATGAACCCTTGATGCCTATCAGCCAATCCGGAACAGGGTGTAAGTGTTTTAACCTTTTTTTCAACAATTGATGTTGCTGAACCGGGACTAACGCTACTCTCAATCCGGTACTGGCTCTTCTTGAATCAACATGATATCTTTCACGAGGTATATCTTTCTCATTATCGGGTATGAAAGAAAACACTCCTCCCCCGAGGGAGGTGACTGATAAACCAGTATCGGTTGATAAATTGCCGGTATCCGTTTTCCAGTTGACGGGATTGCTGCCATGCAAACGATGAGAACGATAAAAATCCGCACATAACTCCCATACATTGCCCAACATATCATGAAACCCCCATGCATTGGGTTCTTTTTGTCCCACAGGATAGGCCCCTGTATTGGCATCGTGAGGATTCATCCATGCTACTTCCTCAAGATTATCGGGAAGAACCGTTTCCTTGCCGCAGGAATAGGCTAACTCCCACTGTGCCTCCGTAGGCAGGGAAAAGCAATATCCTTCCGGAAGAATCCCCTGTTGTCGTGCAATCTCGGTTAATCGATCACAAAAATCCAGGCATTCATCATAGGATACCTGGCACATGGGGTACCGTGCGCCCGTTGTGATGGTCCATCTGTCTTCCAATTCTGGAATCGGGATCCATCCCATCATCTTTTCCCATTCCTCCTGTGTGATTTCGTACTTCCCAAGCCAGTAGGGATAAGTAATTTCCGTACGATGGTCGGATTTTGCAATTGGGTAGCTTCCTTTTGGAATGAAAATCAAGGTGAGCTTGTGTTCCGAATCGGGAATATCCATTTTTAACACATCTCCGGCCTGGGCAGATTGAATATTGGCTGTCGCAGGGGGTACTATGTCCAGGCATGTAATATCATTGCCAGGATAAAGGAAAAAGATGAGCAAGGCCAATAATGCTATAATAGAAAAACTGATTTTCTTATTATTTTTTATCCATTTTATTATATTATTCACCCTGTAAGACCTGTGTGAAAACACCATTCAGTTGGAGGTAGTTCTACAGACGCCCTGCTTTATCAGGCCTCCTCCCTCCAAAAGGAGGCACGATGCAGAAACATCATTCACCATCGACCGGCTTGGCCGTGGAACTCAGCGTGCACTGGCGCACGTAGTCGTACACCTTGGGGTCACTGTCTCCCGCGGCCCAGACCACCCGCAGGAAATCGGCGGGATGGATGTTGCCGTGTTCCCGGAGGAAGCGGCGATCATTCTCACAGCAGTAGACAATGTCATCCCCCATGGAGCCGACGAGCTTGGCCCGCGCCTTGGCAATCAGGCGCGGAAGGTAGGGAAGGCCGCTTAATTCGTCTCCAAAGCCTGGCAAATCATACCCGATGACGGGCTTGCCCTGATAAAATTGCCCGTGCTGGATGGTCAGGAAGAAGTCCCTGCGCGCCGCGGCCATCAGTAGTACTGTGGTGGGGGAAGGTTCTCCCGTACGGGCATAGAGTTCCACAAAGTCAAACAGTTCCCGCGTACGGCAGCCGATGGAGGACAGAAAGATGATTTCCTGGTCCGTAAAGAAGCCGTCCACATTCCTGTGGCCTTCATGGTAGCGCCCCACCGCCTCGCGGAAAAGGTCGTAAAACGTGTCGTTCCAGTCTTCCGCCATCATCTGCCCTGGGATTTGTGTTTGCGCTTGAAGTTCAGCATCATGATCTGCTTGGTCAGGTTCGCCTCAAACCGGGCCTGTTCCTCGCGGGACATTTCCGAGCGGGCCTTCAGCACTTCCTGCGCTTCCTGAATGGCCCGTTCCACGCTGCCTTCATCAATCTGGGAGGAGTTGAGGGCCAGATCCGTCACCATCAGGACGTGGTCGTCATTGACCTGGACAAAGCCAGTCCCCACTACCATGCTTTCCTCCGGGCCGTCCAGGGGCTTGTAGCGGAGTTCCCCCGGTTCCAGGGAGGTGATCAGGGCCGTATGGTGTTCCAGCACGCCCATCTCCCCCAGGCTGCCGGGCAGGTACACGTATTCCACCGTGGCGGCAACGGCCACTTCATCCGGGGTAATGACTTTGAACTCCATGCTCATGGTGTGGAACTGCGGGAAAAGGGGTTATTTGGCATCCTTTGCATCCTTGAGGACGTCATCTATGCCGCCGCGCATGAAGAAGGCGTCTTCCGGAACCATGTCCAGCTTGCCTTCCAGGATTTCCTTGAAGCCGCGGACGGTTTCCGAGACGGGCACGTAAGCGCCGGGAATGCTGGAGAAGACTTCCGCCACGTGGAAAGGCTGCGTCAGGAAGCGCTGTATCTTGCGGGCGCGGCTCACGATGAGCTTGTCTTCTTCCGAAAGCTCGTCCATGCCCAGAATGGCGATCATGTCCTGAAGGTCCTTGTAACGCTGCAACACCATCTGCACCCCGCGGGCAACCTCATAGTGCTCATTCCCCACGATTTCCGGAGCCAGGGCCTTGGAGGTGGAGGACAGCGGCTCCACCGCGGGGAACAGGCCCTGGGCGGCCAGGGAGCGTTCCAGCACCACCGTGGAGTCCAGGTGGGCGAAGGTAGTGGCCGGGGCCGGGTCCGTCAGGTCGTCCGCAGGAACGTAAACGGCCTGCATGGAGGTGATGGAACCGTGCTTGGTGGAGGTGATGCGTTCCTGAAGGTCCGCCATTTCCTCCGCCAGGTTCGGCTGGTAGCCCACGGCGGACGGCGTGCGGCCCAGCAGGGCGGACACTTCCGATCCCGCCTGGGAGAAACGGAAAATGTTGTCAATGAAGAGAAGTACGTCCTTGTGCTCCTCGTCGCGGAAGTATTCCGCCATGGTCAGGGCGGACAGGGCCACGCGCAGACGGGCGCCGGGAGGCTCGTTCATCTGGCCGTACACCAGGGCCACCTTGGATTCCTCCGGCTTTTCCAGGTTAATCACGCCGGATTCTATCATTTCATTGTACAAGTCGTTCCCTTCACGGGTGCGTTCCCCCACCCCGGCAAAGACGGAGAGGCCGCTGCGCGCCTTGGCAATGTTGTTGATGAGTTCCATGATGAGCACGGTCTTGCCCACCCCCGCGCCGCCGAAGGCGCCGATTTTGCCGCCTTTCAGGAAGGGGCAGATGAGGTCGATCACTTTGATGCCCGTTTCAAGCACTTCCGTGCTGGTGGATTGTTCCTCCAGCGGAGGGGCACTGCGGTGAATGCTCTTTTTCCCGGCGCAGTCAAGGGCGCCGCGTTCGTCCACGGCGTCACCCAGCACATTGAAGATGCGGCCCAGGACGCACTGCCCCACCGGCACTTCAATGGGGTGCCCCGTATCCCGCACGGGCATGCCGCGGCGCAGGCCGTCCGTGGAGCTCATGGCCACGGCGCGCACCCAGCCGTCGCCGATGTGCTGCTGGACTTCCAGCACCAGGGTCTTGCGCTTTCCGTCAACTTCATAGTCCACTTCCAGCGCATTGAGCAGGGCCGGAAGCGTTTCAGCCTGGGAAAAATCCGCATCGACCACGGCGCCGATGATCTGAACGAGAGTGCCTGTGTTATTCATCATGAGAAAAACTTGGTGTTGAAATAAGAGGAGTGAGGGTTCTGTTTGAAAGGTGGGTGAAAAAGCGGAGTCCGGCGTTATTCCATGGCGCGCATGGCCGTGGTGATTTCCAGCAGTTCATTGGTGATCTGCGTCTGGCGGGCCTTGTTGTAGTCCAGGGTGAGGCCGTCGATGATGTTCTTGGCGTTTTCCGTGGCGCCCTTCATGGCCACCATGCGGGCGGAGTGCTCGGACGCGCGGGCTTCCAGCACGATCTGGACCAGGCCGTGGAAGACGTAAAGGGGCAGGATGGTATCCAGCAGGGCGGAGGGGCTGGGTTCCAGCAGGAATTGCTTGTGGGCATTTTCCCCGTCCAGGGCCGCGCCTCCGGCCTTCGCCATTTTCATCAGCGGTTCCGCTTCAATGGGGAGAAGCTGGCGGAAGATGGGCTTCTGGACCATCGTGTTCACAAAACCGGAGAAGGCAATGAAGACGCGCCCGTATTCCTCCGCCTTGAATTTCTGCACGATGAAGTCAAACACCGGCTTCAATTCCAGCAGGGAGAGCGGGTCCGTCAGGCTCCAGGTGGCTTCCAGCCGTTCATTCCATTTGGCCAGCGCGGCGTTCAGCTTGCGGCCGATGGTGATGTAATGGGCGTTTTCCGGCGCGTGTTCCCTGGTCATCTTGATCAGGTTGGCATTCAGGCCGCCGCACAGGCCGCGGTCCGTATTCACCAGCAGCACCAGGTCCGCGCCGCCGTGGGTCTGCATCAGCGGGCTGTTGCTGGTGTCAATTTCATCCTGAAGGTGGTAGAGCACTTCCGCCAGGGCGCGGATGTAGGGACGCCCCTTCACGGCCTGGTCCTGGGCGCGGCGCATCTTGGCGGAGGCCACCATCTGCATCGCCCTGGTGATCTGGGACGTGTTTTTGACGGACTTGATCCGGCGTCTGATGTCTCTCAGGTTGCCCATGGTTCAGTGCTCCCGTAATGGTTAGTTCCAGCTGAGCTTGAAGGATTCAATGGCGTCTTTAAGCCCCGCGTCTATTTCCGGCGTCAGGTCCTTTTCCTTCAGGATGCTTTCCAGCAGGTCCGGATGCTGGTCCTGCATGTAGGCCTCCCACGCGTTCTGGCATTCCTTGATCCTGTTCACCGGAACGTCGTCAAAGTACCCTTTCTGCATGGCGTACAGGTCCGCGGCTTCCAGCCCCAGCATCTTGGGTTCATACTGGTTCTGCTTGAAGAGCTCCACGATGCGCTCCCCGCGGGCCAGCTTGGCCTTGGTGCTGGGGTCCAGGTCAGACCCGAACTGGGCGAAGGCCTGCAATTCCGTGAACTGGGCCAGGTCCAGCTTGATGGAGCCGGCCAGCTTCTTGATGATTTTCGTCTGGGCGGAGGAACCCACGCGGGAGACGGAGATGCCCACGTTGATGGCGGGGCGCACCCCCTGGTAGAACAGGTCCGTTTCCAGGAAGATCTGGCCGTCCGTGATGGAAATGACATTGGTGGGAATGTAGGCGGAAACGTCCCCGGCCTGCGTTTCAATGATGGGGAGGGCCGTCAGGGAGCCGCCGCCGTGTTCCTTGTTGATGCGCGCGGCGCGTTCCAGCAGGCGGCTGTGCAGGTAGAAGACGTCTCCCGGATATGCTTCACGCCCGGACGGGCGGCGCAGAATCAGGGAAATCTGGCGGTAGGCCACGGCATGCTTGGAGAGGTCATCGTAAACGATCAGGGCGTCCTCCCCCTTGTCCATGAAGTATTCCCCCATGGCGCAGCCGGCGTACGGGGCCAGGTAGAGCATGGCGGCGGGGTCCGACGCGGAAGCCGCCACGACGATGGAGTATTTCATGGCCCCGGTTTCCTCCAGCTTGGCCACCAGGCGGCTGATGTTGGCGCGCTTCTGGCCGATGGCCACGTAAATGTTGTACAGCGGCTGGTGGTCCGGCAGCCTTCCTTCCTCCGCCATGCGGTTCTGTTCCGCCTGGGCAATCATGGTGTCCATGGCAATGGCGGTTTTCCCGGTAGCGCGGTCCCCGATGATGAGTTCACGCTGGCCGCGGCCAATGGGGATCATGGCGTCAATGGGGAGGATGCCCGTCTGCACGGGAACGGTGACGGGCTGGCGGGAAATAATGCCGGAGGCGATCTTTTCCACGGGGTAGTAGGCTTCCGCCTTGATCGGCCCCTTGCCGTCAATGGGTTCTCCCAGCGTGTTCACCACGCGGCCCAGCAGGGAACGGCCCACGGGCACGGAAAGGAGGCGCCCCGTGCATTTGACCAGGTCCCCTTCCTTCAAGTTGGAATCATCCCCCAGAATCACGGCGCCCACCTCATGTTCTTCCAGGTTCATCGCCAGGCCCATCACGCCGCCGGGAAACTCAATCATTTCATTGAGCATCACGTCGCTCAGCCCTTCGATCTTGGCGACGCCGTCCCCTACGGAACGGATGACGCCTACGTTTTCCTGACTGACGGGAGCCGTGGCTTTTTTAATTTCTGCTTCGAGTTCTTGAAGTATGTTGCTCATGGGAAAAAAGTTCGTTGGTTAATTGGAAAGGGTGCGGGCCAGGTCGGCCAGGCGGTCAATTTTGGAACGCACGGAGCCGTCCTTCACGTCGTCACCCACCTGGATGCGGACGCCCCCCAGCAGGTCAGGCGCCACTTCCCAGTTGTAGTAAAGGCCGTCGCCGTATTTGGCCGCCAGTTTCGTCTGAATCCGGGAGCGCTCCTCCTCCGTCAGCGGCACGGCGCTTTGAATGGTGGCCGTACGGCTCTTCACGGCATATTCCACCATGCGGGAAAAGGCCGCCAGCAGGGCTTCGTAATTGCGCGGCTTGCGTTCCGCAATTTTCCGGGCGATCAGGCGCACGCGGTCCTCCGCCACGGTATTCCCGTCCAGGCAGAGCCGGAACAGCCTGCGGGCGGCATTTTGCGTGTCCTTTCCGATTTTCATAAATATTTCAGGAATCCAGGCTGTCGATTGCTTCCCGGTTGATTCTCCGCTGGTCTTCTTCCGTCAGCACCTTCCCGGTGACCTGGGCCGTAGCCAGGGCCACCAGCTGGCCGAACTGCTCTTTCAGCGCGTCGCGCTCCTTCTGCTGTTCCAGTTCCGCAAGCTCCCGGGCTTTTTTGACGATTTCCTCCGCCTTGCGGGCAGCCTCCGCTTCCTGTTCTTCCAGCAGGCGGGAGGCGGCTTCCTTGGCGGCTTCTATTTTTTCCTGTCCCTTTTCACCAGCCTCCACCAGCATTTCATGCGTCTGCTCCTTTACGGAAGCAAGCTGGCGCTCGCTTTCCTCACGCATTTCCTCCCCTTCTTCAATGCGCTGGCGCCTTTTTTCCAGAACGTTCTGGATGGGCTTGAACGCCAGGTAGCGCAGGATCACCACCATCAGGATGAAGGCGATCAGGTTGGCAAGAAAGGGCTCCCAGCTTGTCACCCCGAAGGGTGCAAAGGGATTCCAGGACTGGTCGGCTATGAGATTCAGCATAAAATGAGCGGGTTGAAACATGCCGGAAGTTTTCCGGACCGGCAGGAACGGCTGCGCCGCCCCGGAGCGGAAAAAGCTCCCTCCGGGAACGGAGCGTCCGGGTTATTTCACAAAGATGGAGATCAGGGCCACGCCTTCAATCAGGGCGGCCAGCGTAATGGCAATCACCATGATGGGGGAAGAGGCGCCGGGGTTGCGCCCGGTGGCTTCCGCGGCTTTCGCGCCGATGAGGCCGATGCCGATGCCGGCGCCGATGGTGACGAGGCCGAAGCCCACGTTGCCGGACAGTTCGGCCAGGGAGGTCATTGCAGTAGGATCAATCATGTTGTTGTATGGTTTTATGTTTTTGTTGAACGTTCCCCCACAGGTTGCCCATGGTCCGGAACGGAAAGTTGAAGGTTCGGCTTATGAAGCCTTTCCGGGCGGCAGGCTGTCCGGCACGGGCGGTTCCTTTTCTCCATCCCTGGCCGCGTGGCTGTGGGAGTCGCCGTCCCCCACCTGAAGTTTCAGGAAAATGGCCGTCAGGAGCAGGAACACCAGGGCCTGAATGAAGCCTACCAGCAGTTCAATGGCCAGGAACGGCAGCACGCACAGGGAGCTGAGCACCGGGCCGAACATATTGGCCATGGTCTCAATGATCGTTTCCCCGGCGTAGATGTTGCCGTAAAGACGGGCGCCCAGGGCAATCGGGCGGATCGTGATGCTCAGGACCTCCACCAGCCCCACGAACAGGAAGATAAGTACCAGCACAAACCCCATGAAGCCGGGGAGCCTTCCCTTGGGCCCGAACAAGTGGACAAAGAAGCCTTTCACTCCCTGTTCCCGGATGCACCAGTAAAGCCACATCAGCGCATAAAAGATCCCCAGGAACATCGTCACGTTCATGTCCGCATTCGCGCCGCGGAAGAGCAGCACCCCATTGTAGGTGATGGTGCCCACTCCGGGCAGGAGCCCCATGTAGTTGCTGACCAGGATGATGGTGAAAATGGTTCCGAAGTACCAGAAGTACTTGCGCGTCAGGCGCGGCCCCAGCAGGGACTCCACAAAATTGTACAGGGTCTCAAAAAAGTATTCCACCGCATTTTGCAGCCGGGAGGGCAGGATGCGCATGGCGCGGGTGGCGGACCATACGACTATGCCTATCAGGAGCACCGCCAGAAAAAGCATCAGCATGGAGTTGGACACCGGCAGTTCAATGCCGCCGGGAAGAGGAATGGAAAATAGCTGGGGGGCGGCCTGCTCCAGTCCGTGTCCCGCGCCTTCCTCCGCCGCACAGGCGCTCCCGCCCATCATGCCGGGCACTGCCAACGCCGCCAACCACAGGAACTGGAAAAATCTGCTCATCGTCTGTCTTTCACCATTACTCGCGCCAACTCCTGTAAATACGGAAAAAGGGGGGTACCTTCCCCTTTATTTGACGGTTTTAATTGTGTACTCTCCCCGTTCCCTTGGCAAGTCCAAAACCTGGCACGCATGTAAATTATGAACATTTGTATACAATCTTAAAGGGCTCGCAGAATACTCCCCGCATTTTCTTGCAGCCGCCAGGGAATTTTCAAGCCCGGGTTCCGGAACGGCACGAACGCCCCGCCAGCCATCAAAAAGGCTTCCGGGAATTTCTTCCCGGAAGCCCGCCAGTTCAATTTAATGCCTCTGTTACTTGGCGGAAATCACGTGAATATGGTACACGTCCCTGCCGTCCGCGCCCTTGCGGCCCGTGGCGTGCACGCCCGTGACGTCGGAAGTGATCACGTCCAGCACTTTCACAGCCTTCTGGATATCCTTGTTGCCTTCCGCGGCGGTCTTCAGGGCGTCCCGGACGGGAACCAGGTTAAGCTGGAATTCCAGCGGAGCCACCTGCCCCGGGGCCTTCATGGATTCCTTGATGACTTCCATGCCGAAGGCCTTGGGCATGCTGACGGCCCAGCGGGTGTCAGTCACGGCCACCACCGGATTCAGGTCAGCGCCCAGCGGGCACTCGTAATCATACGTGGTGACATCCCCTTCCACGGAGGACTTGGGAGCGGGGAGTTCCGTCATCTTGCCCTGGCTGGCCAGGGTAACGATGGTCTTGGCGGCATCAGTCACTTTCTGCCAGGCTTCTCCCAGAGCGGCGCGGTTCTTCACTTCATACACCAGGGAGAAGCGCGGAGCCGGAACATTCTTAAGCATGGGGCTGGGAGCGCCCTTCATGTCCACAATGTAAACGCCGGAGTCCGTGATGCCGGAAAGAGCGGTCTTGTACGCCTTCCAGAGTTCTTCAAGGGTGGGCCGGGCCATCTGGAGCATGGGGGCGACCATGCGGATCTGGTCGCTCACGTCATGCTTCGGGTTGGAAATGTACGCATTGCCGTAATCCCAGCCGATCTGCGCGATGCTTTCATACAGGGTGCAGCCCATGTCAACAATCTGCGGATTAATGCGGAAGGAGGAATACAGCACCGTATCCGCCCCGGGACGGACGGAGTTCATGGAGGAGGGGGCATCCAGCAGGTAGAATTCAAGCGGATACGTGCAAGCTTCCACATGCACCCCCTGGTCCTGCCACGCGTAGTAGGAGATGGGCGTGGCATTCTGCGCCACCTTTTCATACAGCCCGAGGAGGCTGCCCTTCATGGAATCAAGCGCGGCCATGGAAGGAGCCAGATCGGCAATCTTCCAGTCGGTGCCTACCGTCTGCATCAGGTCCTTCAGCCCGGCGAACATGCCCTTGTAGTAGGCGATGTCCAGGTTAATAAGGCCCTTCGCGCAAGCCTTGTCCGCAAACAGCAGGCCATAGGCAGGATACTGGAGCTGGGCGTCAGCCATGGAGAAATCCGGACGCGCCAGAATGGAGTCCTGCGGAGAAGCCGCCAGACGAACCTGTTTTTCAGGATTAGTGGTCACAAAGCCCACCAGGGTGTCATCCACAAAAGTGACGGCCACATACAGTTTGGATTCGTCCAGGCGCTTAAGCGCCGCCTTAAGACGGTCCAGATTTTCCTGGGAGAGGTTCATCCTGGCTTTCGCCTCATCCAGTTTTTCTTCCAGCTTCACGCGCACTTTCTTGCAGTCCACTTCCGCCACCTTGCAGGGCAGGCCGTTGTAGGTCTTGTCATACAGGGAGACCATTCCATGCAGTTCCATGTCCTCCGGAAGATTGGCGTCCTTCAGGGTGGCCTTGGCCTGGGCCAGGGCGTCCGGAGTCAATTTGGCGGCCACCATCACGGGTGCCGTCGCGGCTTGGGAGGGACGCAGGTCTATCAAATCAGCCAACTGTATAACTCCTCCTATGGCTGGTGACACAACGATATCCTTGTTTCCATCGCCCGAAGCCTGGTCAAGTTGGGCCTGGTAAAGCTTGTAACCGGAAAGAATCTGCTGCATCTGGTCCAGGCCCATGCTGGTAAAAGCGGACTGCGCGCTGTCCATCCACGGAGCCCATTCCGGACCAAAGCCGATCATCGCGTCAATGACGGGGCTGTTGACGGAGCATTTGGCCTGGGCGGGCTTGGGGGCATCTTCTCCCGGAATGGCAACGGATTCATCAGCGTTCTGTTCCGCGGAGCAGTTCCCCCAGGTCTTGACCATGTTCAGATTCTGAACGCTTTTGATGATGCCGGGGATGTCGTAAACACCGGCCACCATGCCCATGTCCCTGGGGAACAGGGCGGCCAGTCCGAGCCGTTCGGCGCGTTTCGCCACCAAATCGGAAGCAACGGGGGCGGAGGGGTCAAGAGCGGCAGCCGGAGTTAAGCCGGCGGCGTCCTGTCCGGCCTTGGCGGAAGAGGATTTATTGTCGTCAGAGCAGGCGGCAAGAGCGCAGGTCAGCGCAAAACAGGGTATGGAGTAGAAATAATGCGTTTTCATTATCTTGAAACGTGGGGGGTCATGATGCCATCCGGCAAAAAGCGCCGTTTCCTTGCGGAAGCAGTCTCATCGACGTGCATCATCCGCATATATAGGGAGTTCTTCCCAACCGCGCAAGCATAATGAAGAACAGCAATGACATGGGAAGCCGCGGCGTTCCGGGAACACCCGTACGGAAAAACGCCCTTCCCGCGCAGCATCGCCACGCAGGGGTTCCCGGCAGAAGCCACACTTTAAAGCGGCTCCGCCATGGGGATGTCATCCTCCGGCATGGGGGCCTTAGGCGCCGGAGCGGTCACAGGGGAGGAATGGTTGAGATTGCGGGGGATTTGCCGGGGAAGGCCCGGAATGTAGTCTGAATCACCGCGGCGCGGCCTCAGGGGAGCGGCGGAAGGGTCTTCCGAAAGGGGAGGCGCGGATGGTGCGGCGGAACGGGAGCCGCCTACCGGAGTAGCCTTGATTTCCGCATCGGAAGAATCATCCAGGTCTGCGGGTATCTCATGAACCTTGATGGGCTCCATCCCTTCCGGATCATACAGGCCGGGAGGCAGGTTATCCGGCACCACGGCGGGGGATTCCCCGCGTTCCCGGAGGGCTGCGGCAGCCGTTTCAGGGGTTTCCTCCACCGGTTCCGCCACGGGAATATCATCCTTGGGAGGATCAATGATGGCCTTGATGTCCTTCTTTTCCGTCTCAAAGAATTCCTTCACGATGGGAGCAGCGGCAGCGCCGCCGCCCAGCCGTTCGTGGGCGCGGCCTTCATACAGCACCACATAGGCGAAACGGGGATTGTCACAAGGCATGAATCCGGCAAACCAGGCCAGACGCTTGTCTTCCCGTTCCGGCCCCCACTGGGCCGTTCCGGACTTCCCGGCGATGCTGGAATAGGACAGGCGCGCACGGCCCCCCGTGCCGTTTTCAATCACTTCCCTCATGCCCTTGCGCACGCTGGCCAGGGCGCGTTCATAAGCAGGCAGGGGGCGCTGGACTTCCTGGGGCTTGGGGGCGTAAATGACGTTGGCGTTGCCGTCCTGAATCTGCTTGATGAGCTGAAGCCGGGGCAGGTAGCCGTTCGCCACGCCGGACATCATGTGGGCCACCTGGAGCGGCGTGACCAGCAGGGTTCCCTGGCCGATGGACAGGTTGGCGGCGTCTCCGGACATGAAATCACGCTTGTAGTTGCGGACCATGTATTCGCTGGTGGGCACCAGGCCGGGATCATCCGGAATGGGGAGCCCTGTCCGTTCCCCCAGGCCGAAGGCGCGGGCCGTATCCATCAGGGCTTCCGCACCCAGCTTCAGGCCCATCTGGTACATGAACGGGTTGTTGGACATCGCCAGGGCGCGGATGCAGTTGATGTCTCCCAGGGGTGTTTTGCTCCAGTTGTTGAAGACGTGGTTGCCGATCGTGATAGCCGCCGGACAGTAGATCTGCGTGTTTTCCGTGATTTTGTTGTTCTTCAGCGCGCTGGCCACGGTCATCACCTTGAAGGTGGAGGCGGGAGGGTAGCGGCCCTGGAAGGCACGGGCACCCAGGGGCCCGGCGGGGTCGTTGCGCAGGGCGTCGTAATCCTTCTGGGAAATGTTCGGGATGAACATGTTCGGGTCATAGGACGGCGTGGAGGCCATCACCAGCACTTCACCCGTTACGCAGTCCAGCACCACCATGGCGCCGCGCCTCTTGCCGCGGGAAAGGATGCGTTCCGCGTCCTGCTGCCATTTCAGGTTCAGGGTGGTGACGATCGCGCCGCCGGGCTTGGGCCGTATTTGCAGTTCGTCCAGAATTTTGTTGCCGTCTTCGTCAAACATCAGGCGCCATACGCCGGGCGTTCCGGTCAGGTCCTTGTTGAATTCCTTTTCCAGCCCCGCACGGCCTTCCACCTGCTCCCAGAGGGGGTCCATGTGGTTGATGGGTCCGGTAGGAAGTTTCCCCTTGGACCCCACATAACCGATGATGTGGCCGGCAATCGCTTTTTCCGGGTAGGAACGGATGTAAATGGGCAGCAGCTGGAGGCCGCGCACCCCTTTCACCTTGTCCTTCAGTTTTTCCGCTTCCTCCGCGCGGATGACGTTGGTAAGGGGTAGAGGCAGCCAGCGGCGGTGCTCATAATGCTTCCAGAGCTGGTCATCGGAAAAGGACCACGCCTTTCCGGCAATTTTCTTGGCCTGTTCCAGGCAGTTGCGCCCGAATTCCACCACCCGGGAACGGTCGGGATTTTCAAAAATTTCAAACCGCAGGGCCAGCTGGTAGGCCACAGTGGTCACGGCCAGAGGCTCTCCGTGGCGGTCCAGGATGGGGCCGCGCGGGGCAGGAATCAGCAGGGCCATGGTCCGGGCGGAAGGCCGGGTGCTGGTATGCGCCTCCCGCGCCGCGTCCAGCCTCCCTCCATTGAGGGATGGTATCAGGGAAAGGGAATCCAGGCCATTCTGCTCCTTGTCCGTCTCCGTGGGCATTTCCGGAGCATCGGCCACGCCTTCACGTTCACCGGAAGCCGTGCCGGATTCCCTCTTCTTATCCCCCAGGTCCACCGTTTCCACGGCGTCATCCTCTCCGCGCTGTTCCGCCGCGGCCTGGCGCACGGGCGTCCCCCCGCGGGAAGACGAATGACGGGACGAGGCCTGGCCCAAAGCCGTATGCGCCGTCAGGGCGGCAAGCCCGGTCAGCAATGCCAGGGAACGTATCAGAACCTTCATTTTCATCAGCTTGCAGGAGTGTGACAGATGCACCGTAAGGAATCAACGATTATTCACGCTCGCGCTTATTCCTGAACTATTACGGTTGTTCCCATGCCGCATTTGTCAAACAAAATGCGGCATGCCTCCACCGGCACCCGGATGCACCCGTGGGAGTTGGCGTCCCGGTACACGGTTCCCACATGCAGCCCTATTCCCCCGTGGATGCGCATCCACAGCGGCATCTTGGCCCCAATGAATTTGCCGCCGGACGGCACGCGGGAAGAAGAAGTGGCGTCCGAATTCACGCACACGCCGCTTGCATCAAACACACTGCCGTAGGACCGGGAACGGTAGTCCGCATCCTTCTGGATGATCGTGAACCTGCCGCGGGGCGTCTCATGGGTGGATTTGCCCGTGCATACGGGAAAATCCATGGCGGGCTCACCGTTCACCCACAGCACGCCGCGCTGGTCCTTCAGACGGACCACGATTTTGCTGTTCTTCGTCTGCGCCTGGCGAATGCGCCCGTCATGATACCAGATGTCACGCGTAAAACGGTACTGGGGATCCGCCACAAAAGCGTCATAGGAAGAGGCGTACCTGCCGTCCTTCATCAACGGCTTGCCATGCGGGGTCTTCGGCGTGGAGGAACAGGCAGCCAGCACCAGGGAGACACACAGGAAAAGAAGAAAAGAAAGAGGGGTGCGCGGCATGCGGCCTGCTTTACCTTCTTCCTCCATGGAAATCAAGCACGATTCCCCTCCGTTCCGGCATGTTTTCAGGAATCCTGATAAACCTGGCCTTTTCCTGCCGTAACTCTTGCCGTTCTCCCTCCGCGCCGCCATGCCTTCCACCTCTCCAGCTCCCGTCCGCTCCTCCAGGCTGCATTCCCTGGACGCCCTGCGCGGGCTGGACATGCTCATCATCCTGGGGCTGGACGCCCTGGTCCTGCTGCTGGCCTCCAGAAACCCGGAAAACGCCTTCCTCCAGGAAGCCGGACGCCAGATGACCCACGCCGCATGGGGAGGGCTGCGGCTGTATGACCTGGTGTTCCCCGTTTTCGTGTTCATCTCCGGCGTTTCCATGTCCTTCTCCCTGGCAAGGCATGCGGACGGGAACGCCCCCGCCGCATCTGGGCTGCTCAAGATATGGAAACGCGCCCTCATCCTGGCCCTGCTGGGGATGCTTGTCAACGGAACGCTCACGTGGACGGAGGACATGCGGTATGCGTCCGTGCTGGGGCTGATCGGCCTTTCCTGCGCCATCGCGGGCACCTGCGTTCTGCTGCTCCGGCGGCAGGGCCCCGTGGCTGCTGCCGGAGCAGCGCTGCTGGCCCTGGTGGCCGTTCTCCAATTCACGGGCGGCAATTTCACGCCTGGCGGCTCCGTCAATTCATGGGTGGACACACACTGGCTCCCCGGGCGCCTGCACGGGGGAACCTTTGATCCGGAGGGGCCTCTCTGCATCGTCTCCGCCGCCGCGCTGTGCTTGGGCGGCTGGCTGGCGGGCAACCAGCTCCGGAAAAACCGGGAACGGCCCGTGCGCTTCTGCCTTCTGACGCTGGCCGCGGGCATGCTGCTGTTCTGGGGCGCCCTGATGCTGGACGGCGTTTATCCCATCATTAAAAGCATGTGGACGGGAACCTTCGTCCTGGCCGCCGCCGGGGCCTCCCTGATCGCCCTGTCCCTGTTCCACCTGGCCGTGGATGTGTGGAAGGGCGGTTCATGGGCCTTCCCCCTCCGCATCATCGGCCTGAACGCGCTGGCCGCGTACCTGATTCACACCCTGGTGAACGTGCATGAGCTGAACAACCGCATTTTCAGCGGCGCGGCGGATTTTTTCCCTTCCGTGCAACCCGTCCTTCTCGCCGCCTCCCTTCTGCTGCTGCAATGGCTGGTTTTATTTGCCTTCTTCCGGCGCAGCCTGTTCATTAAACTGTAACAACCTTTCCCAGAAACATTTTGAGATCAAAAATCCAGACATGCAACCGTACCCCCCTTGGGGTTTTCCATATCGGATTCCCCCTCCTTCTTTCATGGAAAAAAAAGATGGGGGAACGAAACGGAACAGTCATTTTTTTCTCGTCTCCGGCAAATGCCCTGCCATCATAGCGTAGCGTCTTTTTCCTGAAAACATAGGAGTGCTTCCCGCCAACCCTTCCGCCACCTTCCTTAACTTAATGATGATTCCATGAGAGCGTTTACCTTCCCTGCCCTTGTTCTGGCGGCCCTGACCGTCTGGACCGCCGCAGCCCAGACCCGGATATCTTCCATTACTCCCTTGCCGGGGAAAACCGTACGTCCCCTGCCGGTTCCTCCATACCAGTCCTTCTGCTGGTTTGCGGCGGACCGGGGGCGCTGGCCCGGGGACGGCAACCGGGTTCTGCCCTGGTTCGGCAAGACGGCTCCCGGCAACCTGCTGGACAGCAAACCGAACCCCAGCACAGCCAAGCCCGGGGACCACGCCATGTTCGCGCTGTTCCACCTGAAGGAAGGGAGTTTCATGGCGGTGCTGCCCGTCGCCACCCCCGACTCCCTCGCGTGGCTGAAGCTTGACGGGGACGGCAGGTTTCTGGTGGAATACGGAACGCTGGGAACTTCCACGGTAAAACCGCAGCCTGTCCTGGCCGTCACCGCCGTGGACAAGGATATTTACCGCGCCTGTTCCGCCGCATGGAACAAGGCCCTCTCCCTTCCCTTCATCAAGGGAAGAACCTTCCCGCGTGAAAAAAAGGCCTATCCGGAACCGTTCAAGTACCTGGGCTGGTGCAGCTGGGAGCAGTATAAAAAGAATATTTCCTCCAAACTGCTTGAACAGACAGCCCGCCAGCTGGAGGCCTCACCCATTCCCGTCCGGTGGATACTGGTGGATGACGGCTTCCAGACCCAGAAGGACCTTAAACTGATCAGTTTCCAGACCAATCAGGAGAAGTTCCCCCAGGGATGGGAGCCCCTGATGAAGCACAAGAGCCCCAAATTGAAATGGATGGGGTTGTGGAACTGTTACTATGGCCTGTGGAACGGCATCCATCCCAAACACCAGCTGGACGCCCAGACGGCCCGCGGGCTGGTCACCACCTCCAAGGGGAAAATCCTTCCCGGTGACGGCCCCGGAGGAGCAGGGGCGTTTTACGGGCCGTTCCTCCAGTCCGTCAAGAACGCCGGGTTCGATTTCGTGAAGATCGACGTGCAGGCGGAATACCTGAAGCATACGGATGGATTGGACAATCCGGTGCACCACAACACCAAGTGCTCGGAGGCTCTGGAGCAGGCCTGCCGTAAAACGGGGCTCAGCCTGATGAATTGCATGGCGCAGGGCACCGTCAATATCCAGAATACCCGCTACAGCGTCATCACCCGGTGCAGCATTGACTACAAGCTGGGGGATGAAGCCATGGGCAAGTCCCACATCCTCCAGTCCTACGCCAATACGCTCTGGCTGGGGCAGACCGCGTGGCCGGACCATGACATGTTCCATTCCACGGACCCCACCAGCGCGCGCCTCATGGCCGTTTCCAAGGCCGTATCCGGGGGCCCCGTCTACCTTTCAGACCCGGCTGACAAGCTCAATCCGGAAAACATCATGCCCCTGGTCTGGTCCGACGGCCTTCTGCTGCGGCCGCTAGCCCCTGCCGTCCCCCTGCCGGATTCCGTCTTTCTGGACGCCATGAACGAGAACCGCCTGTACCGGGTGATCGCCCCGCTGCCCGGCCAAAGCGCCGCCGTGGTGCTGTACAACCTCAGGCACCCCTCTCCGTCAGAACCGGTCCTCGGCAGGATTTCCCTGGCGGATTACAAAAATGCCGCCGCCCTGCTGAACGGCAAGGCGGCGGAGGCGTATGCCGTCCTTCCCCCGGAAGGGATCGCCGCCTATTCCGCGGAAGGCGGCCGCGCTCTGACCCAGGACCAGCCGGACCTGAACGTGGAGCTCACGGGCTTCAAGGACCGCCTGTTCATCATGGCGCCCATCGTCCGGGGCTGGTCCGTCATCGGCAGAGGTGACAAGTTCCTCTCCCCGTGCGCTCTGGCCGCCGTTCCGGAATACGGGGCGGACACCCTGCGTTTCCGCGTGAAGGAATCCGGCCCGGTAGTCGTCTGGCATGGAAAAGGCGCCGTCAAGGCGGGAAGTACCCCTGTCAGGGACCTGGGGAACGGCTTTTATGAATTGCAATTCCCCGTTTCCGACCGTCCGCTGGACGTCACGGTGACGGCTGAATGACGTTACTTCTTCCCCCCAATTCTCCTTCCCCATGCATACGCTCCGCTCCCTCCTGGTTTCCGCCCTTCTGCTCCCGTTCTGCTGGCACGCCCCGGCCTCCGCCCTCCCTGAACCGGAAGCCGCGGAACCCAAACAGGCCATTGAACAATTCCTGGGCCTGACCGCCATCTGGATGCTGGAAATGGAATGGACCCACGCCTATGCCAATAAGACGCCCAGGGCGGAGGACTTCCGGAACGCCATGCTGGCGGCGGGGCTCCAGCAATGCCCCGCGGATTTTCAGGAAGCATGGCTGCGGCAAACGGCCAAACCGGGCCGCAATTACGCAGCCCCCGTCCTGCGCAAGTACGGCGTGAGCCTGAAGGACCTCCGGGAAAGGCTCCAGGGTAAACTTTTCAAGATCAATCCGCAGGTGCATCCTCCCATCCCCCTTTATGACGAGGATGAAAAAATCCCCCGCATGGACCCGCGCACCTGCGGAGATCCCAAGGCCATTCTGAACGCCCTGGCCGTCCTGCGCGCCGAGGTCATGGGCCTTACCCCGGCCCAACTGGCCCAGGCCAGGCAATCCATTGAACGGGTCATGCTGGAATTCACGCTCGCCTACATGGAAACCGCCATCTGCATGAACAGCGGGGGCATCCGGGAAAGCCAGGTGAAGGCACTTTTTTCCCCCATCAGCACGGAAGGATGCCCGGAGGATTTCCGGCACGCCTGGCAGCACGACCTTCCGTTCTTCCTGAAGGGGCATTTTACGGGGCCGGAACTGACCCTCTCCACCGTCTGCAAGAAATACGGCGCCAGCGAACAGGAGGCCTTCCTCAAGGTCCGCAAAAAGATGAAGGAATGGGACATCCAGCCGCCCACCCCGCAAACGCAGCCCGCGTTCCGCCGGGACATGCAGGAAATCCGGGAAAACATGCTGGGAGGCCGCTGACAGGAAAGCGCCCTTCCCCTGCCGCCGCACATTTTACGGGCGGCACGTTCCCCTTCCGGTCAGCCCAGCAATCCGGCGTCCATTCCCTCGTTATACTCCCAGATGCCCTGTTCCACCATGAAGGCGCTCCAACTGTTGAGCAATTGCTCAAAGTAGGCGGCATTCACATTAAAATGGTAAAACGTGTGGTCCGCCACATCCAGAAGCTCAAATCTGGAGCGGTTCTTCTTTTTCCGCCACAGTTCCGCCAGCCGCTCGCTGTTGCGCCACGGCAGCAGCCTGTCCCTTCCGCCATGGCTGGCGAACAGGGGCGGCAGCCCTTTCTGCACGCGCCGCAGGGGATTGACGGCATCCCTCTGCTCCGGGGGCATCATGCCGCCCAGCTTAAAGGCAGACTGCGCCGCCAGGTCACATACGCCGCGGAACAGGGCCACGGCGGCGGGTCCGGGAGGAAGGGGGGCCTTTTTACGGAACAGGGACCAGCGCGCGGGATGGTCCGGCAGGGCCACATGCAGGGCCATCAGGCCGCCCGCATCACTCCCCGCCACGGTAATGCGCGCCGGGTCCAGCCCCAGCAGGGCCGCATTTCCATAAACCCAGGCCCAGGCTTCCCGGCCCTCTTCCAGAATATCCATGGGCTCCACCTCATAGGCGCCCCGGGTGCGGAACATGGGGATAATGCCTACAATACCCTGCTGGGCAAGGTGAAGAGCCCACGGCACAAAATCACCCAGGCTCTTGCCCACCCACATGCCGCCGTGGAAAAACAGCACGGAGGGCGCAGACGCGCCCGCGTCATGGCCGGGAGGGAAAAAGACGTACGCCATCAGTTCCTCCCCGTCTGAAAACCGCCTCCACACAAAGCCGGGCTGGTCCCGCAACAGTTTCCTGTACCGGGCTTCCGCCAGATGATCGGCTTCCGTGAACAATTCCATAAGAACGGCTTCATGATGCAATTGTGTTGCACTCCGCGCAAGTTTGATGTCTAAATAATCGTGTAATGACTTTCCGTTCCCTTTTTACCGCGGCCTGCTGCGCCGCAGCCCTTCTCACTTCCGCATCCGCAGCCCCTCAGCCCGGAGACGCCAAGCTGAGGGATGACCTGGACGTGGCCTATAATACCTGGCGCCTGCACCTGATGCGCGGCAACTATGACGGGTGGAGGGCCACCACCTCCGCCTACCGCCAGGTAAAAGTGCGCAATCTGGCCGTTTCCGAGAAACGCTCCTTCCCCGCCTCCCTGTTCCGGCAGCCCATGGCTCCCCCGGCGCTCTCCCCGCTGATGTACGTGGGTTCCGTAATAGACGGCCCCACGGCCGCAGCCACCTATTACGGCAAGGTGGACCTGGGCCTGGGCCAGGAACCTACGGACGCAAATGCCCTGGTTCTGCTGTTCACCCATGAAAACGGCAAATGGAAATACGACCAGGCGCGCTTTTTCAACCTCACCCGCCTGCCCGCCGTCAAGGAACGCCTCAAGCGCGGAGACGCCACCGTCCTGATGGAACAGGACGGCTTCCAGCCCCTTGGAAAAATTCCCGCCGTGCCGCCCGTCTGCCCCCCGCCCAAATACATCGCAAAAATTCTGGTGGACTGCCCCGGCCGCACCGTAAAAGCGAACGTGAACAACATTTCCCCCCATGAATTTGACAACACGCGCCTGGCGGAAGTCATCTCCGGCGGCCTGCGGGACGGAACCAACTCACTTACGCTGAACTTTTCCGACAGCCCGAACGGCAAGAAAGGCGCCGTCCTTGTGGAAGTATACATCATGCCGGAAATCCCGGGGCAGCTTCCCGCCAGGGCGTTCTCCTACTTTGTGCCCCCGCAGGCGCACCCCAGGAGCGGCCCCGTACTGTTCAATGTCACTCCGGAGCTGCTGAAGACCATGGACCCCAAAAACACTCCCCAGGCGGCGGTCCCCGGCAAATAAAACCGTCATTCTTCAACGTTTCCGCTGCGGGTCCGGTCATACCGCCATATGACAACTCAACCTCAAGTCAGCAGCTCCTCGGTATCCGGCAACTCATGGTGGATGGGTATCCTTGGCGTGATCGAGCTATTTCTTGGCTTTATCGCCCTGGCCTCTCCCTGGATTGTCGGGGCCAGCTTCATCTGGGTAATCGGCATCATGCTGATGGTCCTGGCCGTCGTCCGGCTCATCCACACCTTCACCGTTCCCTCCTCCCGCTGGTGGAACCTGGTGACGGCCATCCTGTACGGCATCGCGGGCTGGTTCCTGTTCAGGGACCCCAATGTCTCCCTGGCCATCACCACGCTCATCATCGGGTGGGGACTGGTCATCGCGGCCGTCTTCCAGGGGGCCATCTGGTTCCAGACCCGTTCCCTGGCCGCCAGCGGCTGGCGCCTGTTCAACGTGATCATCACGCTGATCCTGGGCCTCATGGTCATCTTCGGCTGGCCTGAATCCACAGCCTGGTTCATCGGCACCCTGATTGCGGTGGAACTGATCTTCTCCGGATGGACACTGCTCCTGTACGCTTTCAGCGGCAGCTCTTCCCGCCGTTAAATCCCATAAGCGCAATGCCCCTCACCCAGGAAGAAACCGAACGCTACGCAAGGCATCTTTCCCTTCCGGAACTGGGTGAGGAAGGCCAGGAAAAACTCAAACGGGCGCACATCGCCCTGACGGGCCTCGGGGGGCTTGGCTCCCCCGCGGCCCTTTATCTTGCCGCCGCAGGCGTGGGCAGCATCACCCTGATTGACCCGGACAGGGTCAGCCTTTCCAACCTCCAGCGGCAAATCCTGCACGCCACGGACGCGGAGGGCACAGCCAAGACCGCCAGCGCCGCCCGGAGCCTGCGCGCACTGAACCCCGCCGTGAACGTCATGGAAGTCTGTACCCGGCTTACGCCGGAAAACGCCGGAAGCCTGCTGGAAGGGTGCCACCTTGTCCTGGACGCTTCAGACAATTACGCGGCCCGCTTCGCCATGGCGGACGCCGCCTGCGCCCTGCGCCTTCCCCTGGTGTACGGGGCCGTGAAGGGGTTCCTGGGCCAGGTGGCCGTATTCGCCCCCCATGAGGGTACCGCCTGCTACCGCTGCCTCTTTCCCTCCGGCACGCCCATGGAGGAGGAAGACACCGCCTCCGCCGCCGGCATCCTGGGCGCGCATGCGGGCATGATCGGCTGCATCCAGGCGCTGGAAGCGGTAAAATACCTTGCCGGCATTCCCTCTCCGCTGGTGGGGGCCATGCTCTCCGCAGACACGCTGCGCATGCGCTTCACCATCGTTCCCCTGGCGCCAAACCCGGCGTGCAAATGCCGGGAAAACGGGCGTGAGGGAGCCGCAATGAAAAATTGACGCCCACAGGGGCATCTGGCATCATTCCCGCCAGATATGAATCATTTAACACGCGCCAAATCCGTTTTTGAAATGGAGATTGAAGAGCTGCGCGGCGTCCTGTCCCGGCTGGATGACAATTTCAACCAGGCTGTAGACCTCATGTCCCAGGCGCTGGACCGCGGCAACAAGATCGTCATCGTAGGCGTAGGCAAATCCGGCAACATCGGAGCCAAAATCGTAGCCACCCTGAATTCCACGGGAACGCCCACCGTTCTTCTGGACTCCCTGAACGCCCTGCACGGTGACCTGGGCATTGTCCAGGACGGGGACGTCTGCATCGCGATGTCCTTCTCCGGGGAAACCTCGGAACTGCTGGCCCTGCTCCCCTTCATCAAACGCTTTGAACTGCCCATCATCTCCATGACGGGCAACACGGCCTCCTCCCTGGCCAAGTACTCGGACATCGTGCTGGACACGGGCGTTTCCCGTGAAGCCTGCCCGCTGAACCTGGCCCCCACCTCCAGCACCACGGCCATGCTCGTCATGGGGGACGCCCTTGCCATGGCCCTGGTGGAAGCGCGCCACTTCACCGCGCGGGACTTCGCCAAACGCCACCCCGGCGGCTCCCTGGGCCGCGCCCTGCTCACCAAGGTGGGCGACATCATGCGGAAGGGAGAAGAAATGGCCATCCTGCCGGAAACCGCCTCCGTGAACGACTGCCTGAAGGCGATGACCACGGCCCACACCGGCGCCTGCATCCTGCTGACGGCGGATAACAAGCTGGCCGGCATCTTCACCCACGGGGACTTTGTCCGGGCGTACGGAGCCAATCCCCTCATCGGGGAGCAGCCCGTCAGCGGCCTGATGACCCGCAATCCCATTTATGTGATGGAAGACGACCTGGCCGCCGAGGCGGTAAAAGCCGTCAGCAACCGCCATATTGACGATCTGGTGGTGCTCAACGCGGAGATGGCTCCCGTAGGCATCATTGACCTTCAGGACCTCGCCAGAATGAAACTGGTCTAAGGTCCCTGCCCTACCACTTCTTTCAGGCATCCGTGATTCAAAAGTAACAAATCAATCACGGATGCCTTTTTCATTGAACCGAAGCTTTCCTTTTTACAATCTAATTTCCATAAATATGTTCCTGAAATTTACGATCGCCCTGCTTGCCTGCTCCTGGGGCCTTGCCCATGCGCAGGATGTCTCCACCCCCGCGGGTGGCCCGGACGCCCCCGCGCCGGAGGAAACTCCACGGGAAGTCCCCTTGCCGGACGGCAAGACGGTCCCCAAATTCGAACCCCTGGACGAGCACCGCATCAAGATTGGCAACGTGATCGTGAATCATAAGGAACGCACCGTCAGCTTTCAGGCCCAGGTCAACATGAAGGAGGGCATTCTGGAATATGTCTGCTGCATGCCCAACGGCAAGCTGCATGAATCCCTGCTGGTGACGGAGGCGGACCCCCTGCACATCAGCCTGGGCATGACGCTGCTCAAATTCCACCGCTTTGAAAAGTTCTTCCCCGTGCGGGATGAAAACTTTGAATGGCTCCCCTTCACGGAACCCAAGCCAGCGGACTATGCGGACTGTTACGTGCAGGTCGTCATGACTTACACGGAGAACGGCAAGGAACAGAAGAGCGACTTTTCCGACATCGTCGTAAACTCCCAGACCCGGAAGGGGCTGGACCCCAGGGACTGGCTTTACACCAACTCCTTCTTTTACGAAGGCGCCTACCAGGCCAGCCTGAGCGGTGAAGTAATCTCCATCTTCGCCAGCCGCACTTCCCCCATCAACTACATCGGCGACTTCCATGACGGCGTCAACGACACGGGCTGGATTGTCAACCCGAAGAAAAACCTGCCCCTCGGCACCAACGTCACCGTCACCATTTCCCAGAAACCGGTTCAACCCAAGCAATAAGACATCATGTTTAAATCCGTACTTACATTAACTCTGGCCGCCGCGCTGGGCACAGCCGCCTTCGGCCAGACCACCCTGACGGCCGTCCCCGGAGAAGCGGCCGCCTCCAAATACGCCTCCATCAGCCAGGAAATCCTGCGCGCCATTGAAAAAGGGAACGAATACCTGAAGAGCAAGCAAAACCCGGAAGGCTACTGGGCGCAGCCGTCCTACCCGGCCCTGACGGCCCTGGCCGTCACCGCCTACATGCGCGACCCCGCCAACCAGGGCAAGCCCGTCCCGGAATACATCCGGAAGGGATATGACTTCATCCTGAAATCCCAGAAGGAGGACGGCTCCATCTTCAACCGCGGCATGTCCTCCTACAACACCGCCGTGTGCATGATGGCCCTGCTGGCCGCCAATAAGGAGGAATACGCCCCCGCCATCCTCAAGGGCCGCGCCTACCTCATCAAGCAGCAGAACCACTTTGCACCGGACAACCCCTACAACGGCGGCATCGGCTACGGGGACAAGCAGGCCCCCCCCATCGCGGACCTTTCCAACACTTCCCTGGCGCTGGAAGCCATTTACTACTCCCAGAAGCTGGCCAAGGACGGAAAGTACGGGGAACAGCCGGACCTGGACTGGAACGCCGCCACGGAATTCATCAACCGCTGCCAGCAGAACCCCGCCGTCAACAAGGAACCCTGGGTGTCTGATGACAAATCCCAGCTCGGCGGCTTCGTATACCGGCCGGGCGTAGCCAGCGCCAAGGACAAAAAGAGCGCCGCGTTTGACAAGGCGGAACCCCCCAAGGCCTACGGCAGCATGACTTATGCCGGCATGCAGTCCCTCATTTACGCCAATGTGGACAAGAATGACCCCCGCGTCAAACTGGCTCTCAAGTGGCTGGAAAACAGCTACAACCTGGATGAAAACCCCGGCATGGGCGTCCAGGGCCTTTACTACTACTACCAGGCCATGTCCAAGGCGCTGAGCGCCATTGGCATTGACTCCCTGACGCTGGAAGACGGCCGCAAGGTGGACTGGCGGGATGAACTGGCCAACAAGCTCATCTCCATCCAGAAGAGCGACGGCTCCTGGGTAAACACCAACAACCGCTGGTGGGAGGCGGACCCCGTGCTGGTCACCGCCTACTGCGTGCTGGCTCTGGAACAGCTGTACCACTCCATTCCCCGGTAACCAGCCGGAACAGTTCCGCTCCCAAGGCCGGAAAAGGAGGCAATGACCTTCTTTTCCGGCCTTTCCTATTCCACGCAATGAACGGCGCAGACAGGAAAAGGGTCTTTTCTTCAATCATTTCAAATTCATGGACACCATTGATTCCATTACCCTGATCGCGGCGGCATGGGGGCTGCTGGTCCTCCGGCTCACCCTGGCCCTGATCCTGTGGCCCCACGGCGCCCAGAAGGTGCTCGGCTGGTTCGGCGGTGCGGGATGGAATGGAACCTACCAGGCCTTTACGGAAAAAATGGGCATTCCGCCTTTCCTTGCCAAAGTGGCCATGGTCACGGAATTCGTCGCTCCCATCTGCATGGCGCTGGGCTTCTTCACCCGCATTGCGGCCCTGGGGGTCATCATCATGATGGCCGTCGCCATGACCAAGCATATCAAAAACGGCTACTTTGCCAACTGGTCCGGAAAAAAGGCAGGGGAAGGCGTGGAATTCCACCTTCTTTATGCAGGCTGCGCCCTTGCCCTGCTGCTGACAGGACCGGGCCCATGGTCCGTGGACGCCTGGTTCATGAACATTTTCCACGTGATCTTCGGCTAGCGGGCATATCCTGCGCAGCGCCATAGGACGTACTTTCCTGTTCTCAAACGCGGCGCACTCTGGTACTCATGGTGGAGCGGACTTCCAGCCCGGAAGCCCGCTCCTTCCTTTTTCAACCTTCCGCCAGCCATGACCAGCCTGAAACGCTTAAAACTCCGGCACTGCACCAATTGCGAATGCGTGATTAACGGAGTATGGGACTGGGTGGTGGAATGCGCCCGCGAGGCGGCGGAGGAAGAACCCGCCATGCGCGGCATTCTGGATGACGTGTGCCTGTCCCGCAATTCCCTGGCCACCTCCATCGCGGCGCGGCTGGCGCGCAAGCTTTCCCGCCGGGACATGCCGCGGGAACTGATTGAACCCCTCATCCGGGAGGCGCTGGCGGAAGACCAGAATATCCTCAGCCAGATCGCCCATGACCTGATCGCCATCGTGGACCGGGACCCCGCGTGCCGCACTCCGCTGGAGCCCCTGCTCTTTTACAAGGGGTTCCACTCCATCACCACGTACCGCATTTCCCACTGGCTGTGGAAGCACGGGCGCACGATCATGGCCCTTCAATTCCAGAGCCTGGCCAGTGAAGTCTTTGCGGTGGACATCCACCCGGCAGCCGTCATTGGCTGCGGCATCCTGCTGGACCACGCCACCAGCTTTGTGGTGGGGGAAACCGCCATTATCCGGGATAACGTATCCATCCTGCATGAGGTCACGCTGGGCGGCACGGGCAAGGAGGAAGGAGACCGCCACCCCATTGTGGAATCCGGCGTACTGATCGGCGCGGGGGCCAAAATCCTGGGGCGCGTCACCATCGGCACCTGCGCCAAGATCGCCGCCTGCTCCGTCGTTCTGGAAAACGTGCCGCCCCATACCACGGTGGCAGGCGTTCCCGCCATCATCGTCAGCGACTCCATTCCGGACAATCCCGCGCTGGACATGAACCAGTGCCTTTGTGACTAATCCTGCAACGGATTAGGAATCCGTCAGTTACCATTGAAAAAACGGCAAATCCGCAACCCCGCAAAAATCAGGGAAAAAAGCAAGCTCCAAAAAGACCAGACGTGTCACAATGATTTCAATCTCAATGTATTGAAATTTATAATGCACTAAACTTCAACATTTTGAGTTGAGGCCGGATTCCTAATTCGCATACTGCTAGGATATGCGTTTAAGATTACCCCTCTCTCTAAGGTCCGTCCTGCTTGCATGCAGCGCCCTGTTCTCTACCGTGGCCTCCGCCTCTGTTTCAGACGGAAACCTTGGCAACGTCATGTACGTAGGGGACTCCATCACCCATGGCGTCAACAGCAGCTCCTGGCGCTGGGCCATGCACAAAATTTTTGCAGACAACGGCATCAGTTATACCGAAAAAGGTATCATGACCGGCAACTACAGCGGCGGGGTGGCCGCGGGAACCTCCTACGGCGGCAGGGTTTTCCAGAATCTCCATTCCTCCGCGGCCAGCGCGCGGGCCTATGAAATCGCCGGCAGGGCGAACAGCAGCAGTTACGGGCGGTTTGACGGCTCCAACATCAAGAACTGGCTGGGCCTGAGCACGGAAAAAACCAAGGGGGGAACCTACACGGGCCAGACCTTCACCGGGGCCGACACACCGGACACGTTTTTCCTGCTCGCCGGCACCAACGACCTCCTTTCCGACAACAACAACAGTACGCTGCACCTGCGGCTGGACGGGGTCACCTACCTTCTGCTGAGCGACATGGATTCCATCGTCTCCTCCATCCGCACCGCCAACAGCCAGGCAAGCATTCTGGTGATGACCATTCCCTGCTGGACACAGCATTCCAACGGGAACCTGGCTGAAACGCACCAGGCCGTAGCCACCTACAACGAATCCCTGAAAGAATGGGGCGCGAAAAACGCCGCCAACGGCGTCAAAGTCATTGACATCAACGCGGGCATCATTGACGTGGCCTCCTCCACCCCTTTTTACGGGGTGCGCTCCATGTTCCACAACCCCACGGCGGACGGCCTGCATCCGAACGCCCAGGGGGACCTGCTGATGGCGGGCAACCTGGCCAAGGGCATGGGGTACGCGGGGCGGTCCGCCGGGCAGGAAAGGAAAGCCGCCCACGAACTGGGCGTCAACTTCGGACAGACGCCCTCCATCACCCAGCAGACGCTGACGGCCAAGGGCTTTACCGCCAATAACGTCACCATCTCCAATAATACGATCAACTTCAACAAATCCGGCAGCAGCACCCTCTCCTGCAACTGGGGCCCCTCCCAGGGGCAGGACAAGGGCTACACGGTGGATTTCACTCTGCGCCTGGGCAACGGCGCCACGGGCGGCTGGGACACCACGAACAACTTTTCCCTGAATCTGGGCAACGGAACGCTGAACGTCAATGAAGCGTACATCCAGTGGGGCAGCACCATCTTGTACTCCAAAGACATGTCCGCCAATGCGGATTCCATCCGCGTGGCCTACGTGGCGGGGGACAACGCCCACGGCCTGAATGCGGGCTACTACATCTGGCTGGGGGACGTCCTCATCGGGGAGGCGCAGACGGCGGCGGGGGGCAGCTCCTCCGGCCTCACCTTCAGCTATTCCGGCACGCTGGACGCCATCCTGTCCAATCTGGCGCTGGACGGCTCCCTCTCCTACGCGCCCTCCACCAGCGGCATCACCGGACCGGAAGCCCTTTATCTGGCAAACGGCGGAGCTTCCTCCGCCCTCAAGCCGGGCATGATCGAATGGACAACGGCCGCCGCCTCCACCGCCGTGGCTACGGCCGGGGCCAATGCCACGTATAATGCCCGCAACGGCACCAACTCCAACATTGCCAGCATCACGGGAACGGGAAGCACCAAATTCATTTACGCCAACAACGGGGCCTATGGCAGCGCGGACAGCCGCCAGGACCTGTGGGTGACGCTGGGGGAAGGCGTCAGAAGCGATAACGGCTGGATAGGAGGCCACACGTCGGGCGACCTGTACGGGGACATCCACCTGCGCCTGGCGGAAGGGGCCATCGGCAAATCCACGGTATTCGGCGTCGTTAACGGCGGTACCGTTCACGGGGATATTTACCTGGAATTCTCATCCTCCACCGGGACCTATGACACCTCCTTCACCAACGGGGAGGCGGACCGCACCTCCGTGGCGGGAGCCTACGCCACCGCCGTGAACGGGGACATCACCATGGTGTTCAATGACGGCGTGTTCTCCCACCGCATTTTCGGCGGCCTTTACACGGGAAGCAAAACCATCTCCGGCTCCACCTCCCTTTACATCAACGGCGGAACGTTCATGAATGAAATCTACGCCGGGAACAAGACGGACGGCACCATCTCCCAGGGAACCAGCCTGACCGTCACGGGCACGGACGCCATTCTGGGCAAGGCTGACGGGGACAACTGGACATGGACGCTCCTGTGCGGCGGCAACAAGGCCAGCGGCACCATCAACGGAGGAACCGCCATCACCCTGAAGGACATTGCCGCCACCACCGGAGACGGTTCCGAACACAAATTTGACAAATACGCCGGCACCATCGACGGCAAGGGGGGAGGAACAGTGAACGGAGAAAAGAAGCTCGTCTTCGACCACTACACTACCGGCTTCCTCGGAACGCTCCAGAACTTTGACAAGGTGCAGGTCACCGGAAATTCAGACCTTGCGCTGGATAAGGCCCTGGGCAGCACGGTCGCCTCCCTGACCGTGGATGCAGGCTCCGCCCTCCGGTTCAACCAGGACCAGGGAGCCACGCTGGACATCACCAACAATGGCACGATTCGCACCTCGCACAGCCTGACCCTCAAATCCGCAGACACCGGAACCGGAACCTATTGGGTGGAAGGGGGAACGCTGGACCTGGCCGGGCAGGCCGTCTCCGGGAAAATATCCATCTCCGCGGGGGCGCTCGCCAATACGGCGGGACTGGGAGCCGGGAGCGTCTCCGTCTCCGGCATTACCGGAAACGTCAACCTGGGCGGCCTGGACGGCAGCAAGCTGAACTCCATTAACATGGGCAATGGCACAGGAACCATTTCCGGCCTGACGGGCCATGCGGACCTGTCCGGCTCCGACACGCAATTGAGGCTTTCCGCCGCCAACATGGGCGCGGACGGCACGGGAATCATCCAGTTCAATGACGCGGCTAATTCCACTCTGACCCTGGGGAACCTGACCCTGACGCTGACGGCGGACGCCGTGGCGCTGCTCGCCGCTCCGGGGGACTATGCCTTCCACGTCACCAACGCCGCCCTGCACGCGGATACCAACCACATCACGCTGAGCGAATACAACGGCATGGCGTGGGACATTACCCGGACGGAAGGCGGCCAGGTAATCATCTCCTTCGGCCAGCTGGACGCCATGGTCATTGACAAGGGAGCTTCCAAAAACGTCACCTCCGCCAGCACCCTGGGGGCAACCCCCAGCGTCACCAATAACGGAACACTGAACATTGACCTGTCCGCGGCCACTGCGCCGGAAGACAAAACAACCACCATCCGCTACCTGGCCGGCACGGAAGCCGATGCCGTCGTGAACACGGGAACGGACAGCGACGTGATCATCACGCTGCTGAATGAAACCTCCGCAGACCCGGACAAACCCGGCAACACCGCTTACGCGGGCTCCATTGAAGGAGCGGCGCAGCTCGTCAAGGACGGGGAACAGAGGCTGACCGTTGACGGCAGGGTGACCGCCTCCGCTCTGGACGTGCAGCAGGGAGAGCTCGTGCTCCAGAACACGAAGGAAAGTTCCATCATCTCCGGCGCCCTGAACGTGGAACAGGATGCCGCGCTGACGCTGAAATCCGCCTCCCTGGCCGCCGGGGACCTGACGGGCTCCGGCTCCATCACCCTGAACGGGGGCGCCCTGCTCACCATCGCCAGAGACACTCTTTCAGACCTGACGCTTCATGCGAGCGTCACCGGCTCCGGCACCCTGAAACTGGACAATTGCAACCTGATTCTGGGCACGGACAGCAATCTGGGCGAAGACGTGCTGCTCCATCTGGGGGGCGGCAGCCTGCGCCTGCAGGACGGCTCCACGATCGCGCTGGAAGGGCTCCACCAGGAGCAGGGAAACGGCGCGCTCCACCTGGGGGTAGACGGACGTCTGGAACTGGCCTCCAACGACGGGAAAACCTACTCCTTCAAGGGGGATATCACCGGCACGGGAGCCATCACCTACCGGGGCGAAGGCACGCAGATCATCCTTTCCTCCGGGAATGGCGGCGTGGACGTCAGCCATGCCCGGGCGGGCGGCCACCTCGTCCTGGGAGACAAGGACCTGGCCGCGGACGGCTCCATGACCTACAGGAACATTTCCATCGGCAGCAACACCCGGGACGCCTCCGGCCTGGACGCCACGGCGGACCTCTCCCTGATGAACAATACCACGGCCAACACGCTCTCCATCGCCTCCAACGGCAAGCTGTACCTGGGCGGCAATCCCAACCAGCGGGCGGTCCAGCTCGTGCTGACCGGCAATAACGGCGGCGTAGCGGCCGATCTGGCCTCCGGCGCCTCCCTGGACCTCACCGTCAATACGGAAACGCTGGCCCACAGCGCGGACAACGCCTGGGCCGCCGTGAAGGCGGAAAACGGCTCCATCCGCATCAACGGGGCGGACCCGTCCATCAACGTCAACATTTACGGCCTGGGTACCGCAGGAGACTGGGCCATCCTGCCGGAATTCACCATCAACGCCTTCTATGCGGAAAACGGCCTGGCCACGGCGAACGGGGAAACCTGGACGGCGGACATGGTGAACCTGACCTATGCCGGCTTCGCCAACCTCGTCTATGACATCAGCAAGATACTTTCCGACGACGGCAAGCTGTTCCAGGTCCACTTCACCAAACTGGGAGACAGCCCGCTGAAGGACTTCGCCTCCACGGAAAACCAGAGAGCCGCGGTGGACAGCCTGTGGGCCGTCACCTCCTCCCCCGGAAGCATCACCCCGGCCATGATGGAATTCCTCAACGCCGTGGGCACCGCCCAGGCCATGGGGGACGCGGGCGCCCTTCAATCCGCCCTCTCCTCCTATGCGGGCAGCGGCGTCACCGCCCTGCACTCCGCCCAGAAGGGAGCCCTCCGGGACCAGGTGCTCCACCTGCGCAACCGCCTCACCCAGATGGGAGCCTCCCCGCAGTATATCAACGATGACCTGCCCTGCTTCAACGCCTGGATTGAAGGGGAAGGCGGCTACCGCAAGCTGGATGACCGGATGGACGAATCAGGCTACAAGCTTAACACCTGGGGCGGCACCTTCGGATTTGACGTGACGTGCAGCGACAGCTTCGTATGGGGAGCGGCCTTTTCCGCCAGCTATGGCGACCTGGACGCCTACATGGCGAACGGAGACCTGGACTCCTACTACGGCAATCTGTTCTTCCGCATCCAGTCAGGCCGCTGGGCGCACAACGTCATCCTCACCTACGGATGGAACGACGCTTCCCTGGACCGCACCGCAGGCATCCCCGGAGCCGGCATGTACGCCATGCACGGCAGCACCAGCGGCAGCAGCTACGGCGCCTTTTATGAAGGCACGTATGACCTGTACCTGAATGAGAACAAAACCTCCGCGCTCCAGCCCCTGGTGAACGCCTCCGTGTACAAGAGCCGGATGGACGGCTTCACGGAATCAGGGGGCCTGGGCATGAGCGTGGACGACATGGATTCCACCTACGGAACCGTGGGACTGGGGGCGAGGCTCCGCGGGGAGCTCTCCAGCAACCTGACAGGCCGCGCGTCCATGGGTGAACTGCGGGTTCAGGTTGTCCAGCTCCTGGGCGACCGGAAAACCACGGCTGCGCTGGCGCCCGCCGGCGTGCCCGGCGCAGGATTCCGCGTAAACGGCGCCAGGGAAGGCGCCACCGGCGTGCAGGCAGGCGCGGGCATCACCATTCCGGTGGGTTACACCAGCTCCGTCTTTGCGGATGTCAATGCGGACTTCCGCAGCCGCGCCACCAGCTTCAACGGAAGCATCGGCTACAGGCTGACTTTCTAACGGGGCTTCTTCAGGGGTGTGTACAAGCGGGGAGCATCGCGGCCATGCTGCGGTGCTCCCTTTCTGATTGCGGACGTGCCTGTTCAGGCGCGGCCTTCCCCCGGAATCCGGGAAGGGTCCTTCATCTGCCCGCTGCCTTCAATGACGTACTTGTAGGAGGTCAGCTCCCGCAGGGCCATCGGCCCGCGCGCATGGAACTTGTCCGTACCTATGCCAATCTCCGCGCCGAAGCCGAATTCCTCCCCGTCGCTGAACCGCGTGGAGCAATTATGGTAGACGCACGCGCTGTCCACCCGCCGTAAGAAATAATCACGGGCCTTTCCATCCTCCGTAATAATGGAATCACTGTGGTGGGAGCCGTAGCGGTTGACATGCTCCACGGCGTCCCGGACGCCGTCCACCACCTTCACGGACAGGATCAGGTCTTCATACTCCGTAGACCAGTCCTCCTCTGACGCGGCAACGGCTTCCGGGCCGAAAAACGGCCTGCTCCGTCCGCACACGCGGCACTCCACGCCGCGCAGGCGCATGCGGTCCGCCGCCATGGGAAGAAAACGTTCCGCCACGGCGGCATCCACCAGCAGGGTTTCCGCCGCATTGCAGACGCCCGGGCGCTGCGTCTTGGCGTCATCCAGTATATTGACGGCCATCTCCAAATCCGCCGCGGCATCCACGTACACATGGCAAATGCCGTCCAAATGCTTCAGCACGGGCACTCTGGCGTACTCCATGACGGTGCGGATAAGCCCCTTCCCGCCCCGCGGAATAATGACGTTCAGGCAGGAATCCAGCTCACACAGCTGCCGTACCTCGTCACGGCTGCCTGAAGCCAGAAGCTGCAGGGCGTCCACCGGAACGGCGGACTCCCTTAACGCGCCGCGCAGCGCCTCCGCCAGAACGCGGTTGGTACGCAGGGATTCGCTCCCGCCGCGCAAAATGACCGCGTTGCCGGACTTCAGGCACAGGGCCGCCGCGTCACAGGTCACAGTGCCGCGGCTCTCATAAATAAAGCCGATTACTCCCAGGGGCACGCGCACCTGGCGGATATGCAGCCCGTTCGGGCGCGTCCATTCACGGATGCGCTCTCCTACGGGATCGGGAAGTTCCGCCACCTGCTCCATGCCATGCGCCATGCGCTCCACACGGTCAGGGGTCAGCAGCAGCCTGTCCAGAAACGCGGCATTGCGCCCGGCGGTCCCGGCCTCCTCCATGTCCAAGGCGTTCTCCTGCAAGATGCGCGCCGCCGCCGCGCGTACTGCCGCGGCCATGCGGCGCAGGGCGTCCGCTTTTTCCTCCGGTCCCAGGGCCAGCATCTCCCGGGAGGCCGCCAGGGCCGCGCGCCCTACGGGTTCAAGAGGATTTTCCATCGTCATTTTCCTGCTCCTTTCGGTACAAAAAACGTTCCCGCGCCTTCCGCCTTGCCCTCCAGCAGCAGGCCAATGCGTTCCGGATGGCGCCCATGCATCATGTAAGTGCCTATTCCCGCGTTCACGGCCTCCCGCACGGCCTGGAGCTTAGCGCTCATGCCGCCCATGGAAAAGCGGCCACGGTCATCTTCCGCAAACGCCAGGACGGCGTCTACATCCTCCACCCGGGGAATGATGGCGTCACGGCTGCCGCCGGGGGGGTACAGGCCGTCCACGCTCGTCAGGATGAACAGGGCATCCGCCCCCACCATGCGCGCCATATGGACGGAAAGAATGTCGTTATCCCCAAACTTCAGTTCCTCCACGGAAACAGTGTCGTTTTCATTCACAATCGGGATAATCCTTCCATGTTCAAACAGGCGCATCAGCGTGGCCTGCACGTTGGGGCGGCGGCGCTTCAAATCCTCCGCCGTCAGCAAAAGCTGTGCCACGTCCACATTAAAATGGCTGAAAAGATTCTCATACGTCTGCATCAGCCGCGTCTGCCCCACCGCCGCGCAAGCCTGCTTCAGGGACAGCTCCTGCGGATAGGACGGCAGCCCCAGCACGGACACTCCGGAACCGACGGCGCCGGAACTTACCAGAACCACCTGGTGCCCCTGCTGCATCAGGTCCGCCAGGGCGCTCACCAGATGCACGATGGAAGAACCGTCCAATGTCCCGTTTTCACGGGTCAGAACACCCGTCCCTACCTTCACTACGATTTTCATACGTCTGCCCTCACTATACATCACGCGCCGTTGCCGCGGGAAGGAGAAAGCACGTTCTTCCCGGCCAAAGTACCATCCACCCGGCGCCCCGCCATTTTCCTGAAAAACGGGCGCCTCATTGTTGCGGGCATGGGAAGCGCTTTCTCTCCATTAAAAACCCTGGCAAATCCCGCCCGCTCTTTTCCCCAGGGAGATTCCATTCAAAATAACTTTTGAGTAACAAAGGCTTCCGAGGAAAGACGTCCGTTGACACCAACCGCATGCAGGGAGCATAGTTGAACCATGACCAGGGCTATTTCCCTTCTGTTCGCCGGAGCCATATGCCCTTCTTCCGTTTTCGCGGAAGAAGGGAAAGAAGAACTGCCGGCAAACGGAATACAGGCGGAAGGCACTTTCCTGCTCGTTGGCCGCCGTAATACTCTCCGGGAACTGGAACACCGTCTCCGCCTCTTTACGGACAAGTATCCCCATGCCGCGCGTATCCGCATGAAGCCCTCTTTTCCGGGGCCCGTGTTTCTTTTTGGCACGGGAACATGGATGGCAGGCCGCTTCCATCCCCTGGGCAGGGACCAGGAAATGTACGATTCCCTGAAAGCCATAAAGGGCGGAAAGAAAAAATGCCTGATGGTGTACCTGCCTCCGGACGTTTTCATGGAAACCGTCTGGGACAGGCTGGGCCGCCTGGGAACCCTGGTGCAGAACCGGGTTCTTTTAGCCCCTTATCAGCCGGAACCACGGCGGCAGGAGCCTGTCCCGCGCCCGGAACATCCTGTGAACCTCCTCCCGGCAAGCGCCGGACAGGGCGCCCCAACACCAGAAAAAACCGGGCGGGAGTTTCCGTAACAGGAAGCTTCCGCCCGGGAAAGGTTCAGCGGGTACGGTTACCCTTTAAACATGCCGAGGGCCCTGGCAACGCCTTCCCCGTATTCCGGGTCGCATTCCATGCAGTGGTCAATGTGGCGCTGCTTGATGAAGTCCGGCGCATCCCCCATGGCGCGGGCCGTATTGCCGTACAGGGCTTCCCTCTGTTCCGGAGCCATCAGGCGGAACAGGGCGCGGGGCTGGGAATAGTAGTCATGGTCGTCCTCATGGAAATCCCAGTGCCAGGCCGCGCCGTCCAGTTCAAGCGGCGGTTCCCGGAATTCCGGCTGTTCCTTCCATTCCCCGTAGCTGTTCGGTTCATAGCCCAGCGTGCTTCCCGCATTATCGTCCACGCGCATCATGCCGTCCCGGTGGTAGCTGTGGAACGGGCAGCGGGGGGCATTCACCGGAATCTGGTTGTGGTTCACTCCCAGCCGGTACCGCTGGGCGTCCCCGTAGGAGAACAGGCGCCCCTGGAGCATCTTGTCCGGGGAAAAGCTGATTCCGGGAACCACATTGGCCGGATTGAACGCCGCCTGTTCAATCTGGGCGAAGTAATTGTCCGGATTCCGGTTGAGTTCCAGCACGCCCACTTCAATGAGGGGATAATCTCCGTGCGGCCATACCTTGGTCAGGTCAAACGGATTGAAGGGGCATGCCTTGGCCTGCTCCTGGGTCATCACCTGGATGTACATCGTCCAGCGCGGAAAGTCTTTCCGTTCAATGCTTTCATACAAATCCCGCTGATGGCTTTCCCGGTCCTTCGCAATGATGGCTTCCGCCTCCGCATCCGTCAGGTTCCTGATGCCCTGCTGGGTTTTGAAATGGAATTTCACCCACACCCGTTCGTTATCCGCGTTCAGCATGCTGAACGCATGGCTGCCGAAGCCGTGCATGTGGCGGTAGGAGGCGGGAATGCCGCGGTCGCTCATGACTACGGTGACCTGGTGGAAGGCTTCCGGAAGGGAGGTCCAGAAGTCCCAGTTGTTGCGCGCGCTCCTCATGTTGGTGCGCGGATCACGCTTGATGGCGTGGTTCAGGTCCGGGAACTTGAGCGGGTCACGCAGGAAGAAGACCGGCGTGTTGTTGCCCACCAGGTCCCAGTTGCCTTCCTCCGTATAAAACTTGATGGCGAAGCCGCGGATATCACGCTCCGCGTCCGCCGCGCCCCTCTCCCCGGCCACCGTGGAAAAACGCATCAGCAGGTCCGTCTTCTTGCCCACTCCGGAAAACAGCGCCGCCCTGGTATACCGGGTAATATCATGAGTCACCGTAAAGGTGCCGAAAGCTCCGGAGCCCTTGGCGTGCATGCGCCTTTCCGGAATAACTTCACGGTCAAAATGAGCCAGTTTTTCCAGGAACCATATGTCCTGCAGCAGCATGGGACCGCGGGGGCCGGCCGTAAGTACGTTTTCATTATCCGGAACGGGCGCTCCGACGGCGGTTGTTAAATTCTTCTGGTCGCTCATGGTGTCTTTTAGTTAGAATTATTAAAAACTAATTTTCCAAGCATGTCAACGGAGTTTCCACCCGTGGGAAGAAAGAAAAAAGCTCCTTCCGCCTGCGGCCTTTCACAGACGGTTCCATCACGCCGAAAGCGTTGCCGGAGACGCATTTTAGGCTTTCAATATGTGGCTGATCTGCTCATATTGCCCGGGCATGAATCTTGACCTTCTCCAAAAAGCCGCCAACCAGGCGCGGGGACTTGCCATGGATGCCGTTCACGACTGTGCCTCCGGCCACCTGGGCCTGCCGCTGGGATGCGCAGAAATCGGGGCCGTCCTGTTCGGCGACCTGCTCAACATCTGCCCCGCGCAGCCCCGCTGGCTCAACCGTGACCGCTTCATTCTCTCTGCCGGCCATGGCTCCATGTTCCTTTACGGCTGGCTTCACCTGTCGGGATTCAACATCGGCATTGAAGACCTCAAAGGCTTCCGCCACAAGGGCTCCATCACGCCGGGCCACCCGGAATTCCGGGATACGGAGGGTGTGGAATGCACCACGGGGCCGCTGGGCCAGGGCATTGCGAACGCCGTAGGCTTCGCCCTCTCCGCCAGGCGCGCCGCCGCGCGGTTCAACAAGCCCGGCATGGACATCTTCACCCAGCACGTTTTCTGCCTGACGGGGGACGGCTGCCTTCAGGAAGGCGTGGCGCGAGAATCCATCGCCCTGGCCGCCGTACTGAAACTGGACAACCTTATTCTTATTTACGATTCCAACGACATCACGCTGGACGCCCCGGCGGACCGCACCCAGATTGCGGACCCGCGCGCCATGTATGAAGCCCTGGGCTGGGACGTGCGCCAGATTGACGGCCATGACCTCAAGGCCATCGCGGAAGCGGTGGAAGCCGCCAAGGCGGCCAAAAACGGCAAGCCCCAGCTTATCATTGCCAAGACCGTCATCGGCAAAGGCATTCCCGGCATTGAAGGAACCACCAAGGGCCACGGGGAAGGCGGAGCCAAGCTCCAGGAGGAAGCCCACGCCAACTGGGGAATTCCCGCAGGAGAACGCTATTATGTATCTGAAGACGTCCGCAGCTTCTTCAACAGTCTCCGGGCCGGGAGGGAAGCCGCCTTCACCGCCTGGGAAGCCACGTACCGGAAATGGCGCGCCTCCTATCCGGAACTGGCCGCAGAGCTGGATTCCGGCATGGACGCCTGCGCCAGGGGCGTGGACGCCTCCATCACGGACAAGGACATCCCCCCCTTCCCCGCGGATTACAGTGACGCCACCCGTTCCGCCGGGTCCGCGGCCATCAACGCCATCGCCAAGGCGGACCCGTGGTTCCTGACCACCAGCGCGGACCTGTACAGCTCCAACAAGAATTATCTTTCCGGTGCGGGAGACTTCTCCGCAGAAAATCCGGAAGGCCGCAACTTCTGGTTCGGCATCCGTGAACATGCCATGGCCGCCATCTGCAACGGCATTGCCTATGACGGGCTGTTCCGCGTGAGCGCCGCCACCTTCTGCGTGTTTGTGGACTACATGCGCGGCGCGATCCGCGTGGCCGCCCTCAGCGGCCTGCCCGTTACCTACATCCTGACGCACGATTCCGTGGCCGTGGGCGAAGACGGCCCCACCCACCAGCCGGTGGAAACCGTTTCCGGCCTCCGCGTGATTCCCAACCTGGACGTCATCCGTCCGGCGGACCCGGAAGAAACCGCCGGAGCCTGGATGGCCGCCCTGCAGCGCGCCGAAGGCCCCACCGCCCTGATCCTGACCCGGCAGAAGGTCGCCACACTGAATGACATCCCCGTGGAGACGCGCCGCCAGGGCGTGCTGAAAGGCGGCTACATCGCCCGGCGGGAGCAGGGGGAACTGAAAGCCGTCATTCTGGCCAGCGGTTCAGAGCTGGAACTGGCCCTGAAAGCCGCGGAGCAGATCGGGGAAGGAATCCGCGTGGTTTCCATGCCCAGCTTCTTCCGCTTTGACGCGCAGCCTGCGGAATACCGGGAAAGCGTGATCCCCTCCTCCTGCGTGAAGAGGGTGTCCGTGGAAGCCGGGGTGACGGACCTCTGGTGGAAATACCTGGGCTGCCAGGGTGAGGCCGTGGGCATCAACCGCTTCGGCTTTTCCGCTCCCGGGGCGCAGGTGCTGGAAGAACTCGGCATGAACGTGGACAACGTCGTTGCCGCTGTTCAAAAAGTGCTCGCCAAATAGTTTGCGGCGTTTTGCCGCCATTCCTTTTCAGGGGCTGTTTCACCGCATGTGGAACAGCCCTTTGTTTATGGCGGTTCAGAACAGGAGAAGGAGTGGCCGCTCCCGTCCTGAAGCCCCGTGCCATCCGCGCCCGGAGAATGGGCAGGGAAGACGGCCTATTCCCTGGTTACCTTCAGCCTCAAAAACCTCCGCGCCGGAGCATTGCCGTCTATCACTACCGTATCAAGGTATTCAGCCCGGTTTCCGGATGGCTCAATCACCGTCTCTTCCCTCCAGGTAACCAGGTCCTCAGAGCTTTCCACGCTGAACGTCACGTCCGTGGCCGCAGGGTTCACGGGCCATTCCAGCGCCAGGCGGGTTCCTCCGTTTTCCTCCCGGGCCGCCAGCGTTGTGACGCTTCCGCAGGGCTTGTCCGGATCCAGGCCCGTGGCGTACTTCATCAGGTTGGTGATGCCGTCGCCCGCGGGGCAGGCGCCCGGGACCGTCTGATCCTCCGGCGTTCCATCGGGAAAATGGTCCTTCTTCCACTGGTCATAAGGGGAAGGCGTGCGCGTCCAGGCCAGCACCAAGGCGCTCTTACCCGCCGTATTCTCCTGTTTCAGGGAAAAACCGCCCGCCTGCTTCCAAGCCTCCGCACTGGCTGCGTCATAGGAAACGGAAGGAAGCGCCGCCATGGAAAGAGCGGTCCCTTCCACCAGCTTCCAGCTTTGCTCCTGCGCCTTCCTGTCCATGTCAGGGAGAGCCACGCGAATTTCCGCCGTGCCGTCCAGAGACACCGGCCCCTCCGCGCTCCACTTGGCCTCCTGGCCGGGGTTCCGGGGGAGAGAAAAGGACAGGCATGCCCCCGCAGCCACGTCCAGCCGCGTCATCCCCCGCATGCCGGCATTCGCGCCCAGCCGCACCGTTCCCCCTTCCACACTTACCGGAAAATGGCACAGGGAAATGCCGTCTCCAAAGCCCAGCGTCCCGTCCCCCGTCTTCCTGAGGCTGGAGGAGGAGGAATATCCGGCGAAGGAATAAAGCGGATCTTCCATGCTGACCAGGCAGTCCCGGTCCGCATGCACCACCAGGCTTACATGGCCCATGACTGTGATGGAGTTGGGCGCGCCTCCCGTGGAGGAACCCACGGAACGCCCCCGGAAATTGCCGCTGAAGGAAACGGGCCGGGAGGAATCCGTGGAACGGAGATTGAGCACGGTGGGAGCCGCGGCACTGTTGCCGGAGACATAGACGGCGCCGCCCAGATTGCCTGCGCTGTTGCCGGAAAAGGTACAGCCGCCTTCCACACTCACGGTGCGCTCATCTTCCCCATCATTGGCGTCCAGGCACAGGGCGCCCCCGTTGTGGGCCGCCGCGTTGCCGGAGAAGGAGGAACCAGCGGCTATCTGCACGTTTCCGCGGCTGTATATGGCCCCGCCGCTGCCCTCCTCCGCCCTGTTGCCGGAGAAGGAAACGGCGGCCTGCTGCACCACGGAGCCTGCATAAACCGCTCCGCCCTGGGAGAAGCCGCGCACCGTATTGTTGTCATAGGAGGCGGAACCGGAGAACGTGACCTGGCCGTAATCCAGCGTGCCGCCGCCGTTGCCGGTTTTATCCGCATTGCTGGAGCCGCCGCCTGCATTGACCAGCACATCCGCCAGCAAAAGCGCCCCGGAGAGGAAGGCGGCGGACCCAAGGCCGATCCTGAGAAGACGCAGACGGCCGGGAAGAACGGAAAAACAACGTATTTTCTTCATAAGTCTTGTCCAGTTGGTGAGAGGTTTATTGCCGGATGGGAACCACGGAGGAGGCATCATCCGGGTCCGTTTCCCCGGGATCGATAAGGCCGTTTCCATTGGCGTCTTCCACAAGGTCCGGGACGCCGTCCCCGTCGGAATCCACGTCCGGAAGATCGGGCATGCGGATATAGGCCGTGCCGATCACCTGTCCGTTCCTGGTAAGAACGGGATATTGCGCATCCACCTGCCGGAGCTCCCGGATGAGGGCGCGCGCCATGCGCATCAGGCGTTCCTGCTGCGCCGGGTCCCGGGCCAGGTCATTGCTCTCTCCCAGGTCATCCTTCAGGTTGAAGAGCTGCCACGGGAAGCGGCCCGCCGTCTTGTAGCCGTTGCCGGAATACAGGCCGGTATGGGCGTACTGGTCCATGTAATTGTAAATGACTTTCCAGTCCCCCTTCCGGTAGGTGGAATAGAAATTGGCGTAGGAATGGTGGTGAGGGAAATGCTGGAATATCTTCTGGGTGCGGTGGAAGGAGGCGTCTCCCCTGAAGTAGGGGCTGATGTCCTCCCCGTCCACCTGCTGGCCCACCGGAACCTTCAGCTTCAGCATATTCAGGATGGTGGGATAAATATCCCAAATCGCCACGATGTCATGATTCACGGCATTCTGCTGAATGGGGTATTCCTGCTGGATGGGGCTGGAGGGGTCCACCTCCGCCCACCCCACGATCATCGGGATGCGGGTCCCCCCTTCATAACGGCTGCCCTTGCGTCCTCTCAGGGGAGCTACGGCGCTTATCTTCTCAAGCCATGGAATATTCCCGTCATAGCTCTGCTGGATGGGGGCGTCCCCGCCGTTGTCGGACATGAAGATGACCAAAGTCCTGTTGGCGACGCCCAGTTCCTTGAGGTAATCCATCAGGTCCCCCAGGGATTTGTCCATGCCCCCGATCAACGTGCCGAAGTTGCGGAGGTTGCCGCCGATGGAAACTCCCGGCTCAAAAGACGTTCCCGAGGGGTAGGTGTCATAATCACCGTTGGGGTCCGGCTGGTCATGCCTCTGGTGGACGGCGTAATGGGTCATGTACGCGAAGAAAGGCGTATTTGCATCCACGGCAGCCTTGATTTGCTTCTTCATCTCCAGCGTCAGGGCATTTGTCAGGAAATTCTTCTTCCTGTCTTCCGCCGTGGTCGTTCCGTAATATTCCTCCAGGTTGGGAACATGGGTATTCCCGGAGCCGAAACGGTCCTCACCCCGGTAGGAGGCGGGCTGTCCGGCGGAACAGCCGGCAATGTTGACATCAAATCCCAGATTGGCGGGGTTGGAATAACGCTGGTTGGACGGAGCAAAGTGGGCCTTCCCCACCGTAATCGTCCTGTAACCCGCCTCCTGAAGAACCCGCGGGAGGGGAATCTCCTGTTCGCTCATGCCCGCCATGTTCCACTGGGGAGCCCGGATGTGGGGGAGGCCGCCGCTGAATTCATTAAGAGTGGGGGCATTCACGGCCGTCCAGTTGGTAACCCGGTGGCGGGCGGAGGTCTTGCCCGTCATCAGGGACGTACGGCCCGGGGAGCACAAGGGGCACGAGTAGGCGTTCGTGAACTTCATCCCCTGCGCCGCCAGCCTTTCCATGGAGGGCGTTTTATAAAAGGAATTCAGCTCTGTAACGACGGGCTGGCCGTCCTTGTAGTAAAATGGCACGGACGTATCCTGCCAGCCCATATCATCCACCAGGAACACCAGGACGTTGGGCGCATTCTCCGCCAGAACGAAAATAACCAGGGACTTGCTTTTCTCCGTGCCGTCCGCCGCAGTCAGCGTCAGCGTGTATTGCGTGGTTTCCGCAGGAGCTACCTGCACGCTGCCGGCTCCCGCCGTGCTGGTGACGGGCACCTCCGTTCCATTGGCGGTCAGGGTGAGGGTTTGCGCCTTCACCGTGCTCCACGTCAGGGTGGCCTTTTCATGACTGCCGGGAACAATTTTCTTTTTGTCCGATTCAAAGAGAAGGATTTCCGGCTCCTGCTTCTTGACGGTCACCGTCACTTCTTCCGTGGAAAAGGTCCCGTCCTCACAAGCGGCGCGGAGAACGTAAGTCGTCGTGGCCCCGGGCTTTACCGTGACGGAGCCTGTACCGTTCTCCGTGGTGGCCGGAATGTCCTGCCCGTCCCTGGTGCTCAGTGTAACCGCTCCGCATTTCCAGGTTTTCCAGCTTAGAACGGCTCCGGACGCTGAATCTTCCATGATTTCCGCAGGGGTAGCCGTAAAGGATACGATGCCGGGTGAGGGAGCCGTCAGGCGGACGGCATTGATGGCGGAACGAGTCTGGGATGCCCCGTTGCCCGTGATGGTAATCGTTCCGTTGGTAACCGGCACATACTTCAGCGTCAACTTGTTGCCACCCTCCTGAAAAGCGCCGGAAAACGTGCCGCGGTCCTGAATGGTTCCGGAGAGGCCGTTGGCCGTATAAACCATGTCCCGGTCCGAATCATTGCAATCCCCGTAAATCTCCACATGGCAGTATTCCGCCATGGAATCCGGAAGCTGGGAAATCACGACGTCTTCCGTTCCCCGGAGGCCGGCCCACGAATCCATGAGCACATAATCACGGTTCCTGCCTGACGCAAAGACACTATTGCTTGCGCAGTAACCCGGCTTGATGGCGCAGGAGGCTTCCGTGGATACTCCCTCCGTGGTTTTCAGGGCGGAAACGGTCGTGGCGGCATTGGCCGCGGGCTTGATGAAATTCCAGGTTTTCCCTTCCTCCGCCAAGGTCCCGGGCTGCGCCTGCTGGAACGCCGTCTCCGTGGCGGCAGTTCCGTTCAGCACCCCTATCCCTATTTCTTCCGCATGTGCCAGACAGCAGGCGGCCAGCACGGCCGGAATCCATCCGCGCCAATTCAGTTTTCTCCTCATGATTTTCCCTTCCGTAAACAGACAGGCGCCGGCTGTTCCTTTTACGAACGACCGGCGCCTGCATGAAGAACAGCATTATGCACGCCTGCGGCGCACCAGCAGTACGGCCAGGCCCAGCAGGCCGAGACTGGCCGTGGCCGGTTCCGGAACGGAGGCGAGGGCCAGGGCATTGATGTTGCCGGTGCCTCCCTGAGACTGGATATTGAGCTGGGTGCCATCCGCCGCCACGTCAAACGTGTAAGTAATCAACATCCAGTTCCCGGTATGCGTGTTGCCCGTGACGGTAACACCGTTCAGCGTGGCTCCGGACCCGGTGGAATAGTCGTCCAGGCTGGCGGAGATGTTGGAGATACCGCTGCCGTCAATGCTGAAGGAGGAGGTGTTGCCCGTACCGTAGTTGTTTCCGCGTCCCACCAGCATGGTAAGCGTATAAGTGCCGGCGGACAGATTATTCAGGGACATCGTGAAGTTGCCGTTTGCGGAGCCGATGGGATTGACAGCGCCCCCCAGGGGGTTGCCGATGGTCATATCCTGTCCGAAAACATCGTAAAACTTGTTGTCCTGGCCCAGGGCGGAGCCTTTGGCAGTGGCATCAGTCATGGCGCCGGGCCCTCCGCAGCAGAGTCCCCCCGTCGTCAGGGTGATTCCGGTACCGCTTCCCCCGGTAGTGACCAAGGTGCCGGAAGTATAGGAACTGCTTTGTCCCGTGGAGATCTTGTTCACCTTCTGTCCGGACTCTCCAAGATACGTGCCATCAACAACGGCAGTGCCATTGCCTGAATTGATCCCGAATGAGATCAGAACCGTAGAGGCCTCGGCCGCAACAGCCGCTGCAACCATGGTTGCCAGAATGAATAATGTTTTCTTCATGGTGTCTATGGGATATGTGGTTGGAAATGATGAAATATCGCTTCCATTCCGTGATAAATAACGGATTTATAATCCGTTATGCATGTTAGAAGAAAAATCTAGGAAATGCATAATGCATATCATTGAAAATAAGTCATTTTTGTTTTTCATTCCTTGAAAGGCGAGTCTTTGCCTGAAAGATTGTCTAGTCCTCCAAATAATGGACCATTTGACTAAGGCACTCATACTGATGAAATAATAATCCGAGCTCTGGTCTTTTTTGTTGACCCCGGATTATAAATTCGCAAAACAATGAAAAGCTTTTCCATGAACAACAAAAAAAGCTCCCCTTCCAGAAAGAAGGGGAGCTTTTTAGAGACCTTGGTCAAAAAAGAAAGCGGCTTTCTTAAAAAGCGGCTTCAATCTTCGTAATCGTGAACACCTTCTTCTTGTCTCCGTCCATCGGGACGATCTTCACCTGGTCTCCCACGCTCTTGCCCGTCAGCTCCTTGCCCACCTGGGAAAGATAGGAGACAATGTGTTTTTCCGGATTCGTGTCCCACGCGCCTAGAATGGTGTATACCACGGCATCGCCTCCGGCCAGGGGCTGGAGGGTCACCTTCATCCCCATGGCGGCCCTGGAGGTATCCGTCACGGCAAAGTCCGTGCCGCGGGCCAGCGCCAGCGCATGCTCCAGCTCGGAGCGGCGGCGGTTGAGCACCTTTTCCACTTCCTTGGCATCCTGGTAGCCGCCGTTTTCACGGAGGTCACCCTCCGCGCGGGAAATCTTCTTGTTGTGCAGGTTTTCCGGAATCTTCACGTTTACCAGTTCTTCCAGCTCCTTCTTGCGGGCTTCCAGGCTGTCCCAGGAAACGAAGATCGGTTCCGGCTTGTCGGAGGTGTCCACCATGGCGTCCAGGACGATGGAGTGCAGATTCGGGAAAACGCCGATCACGCGGGCCATCAGCGCGCCACGGTCCTGTTCGGAGAAGGCGGACGTATTGTACAGCATCTTGGCGAACTGGCGCACTTCCGCCACGTCCTGCCCCTTGATCATTTCCTGGATGATGTTCTTGTCCTCCATGAACAGGTTCTTCAGGCGCAGCATGCGGTTGGGGCCGCCGTCCATGTGGTCCTGTTCAATCAGGGAGAGCATGGCGATGCCCACCGGAAGCCCGAAGAGGGGCTTGGAGGCGTCATGGCGCTGGCGGCATATCCATATCAGGGATTCCGCCGGAAGGGTCTGGCGCAGCAGTTCATGCTTCAAATGCTTGACCAGGGCCTTGTCCTGCCCTTCTTCAATCAGGAACTTGGCTATTTCACCCACGGCGCGGGCGCCGCTTGCGTCAAACAGTTCCAGGGCCTTCTGCGTCCAATCCTCCCCAAAGATGGCGGGCAGCGTCATATAAACGCGCTTCTGGCGTACGGCAGGCATGGAATTGAGCACCTCGGCAAAGTGTTCCACATCGCTGATATTGGCTTCCACGATGGAGCGGAGGGGATAGGCGTCCCGGGCCGCTTCCGTATTCTTGACGGCAGCGATCAGGTCATCCCGGAGTACGGCCAGCTCCAGCACCTGCTGGAGAGCCAGGCTGCCGCCGTTGCGCACATCCTCGTCCACCGCCTGAACCAGAGAGTTGACGGCGTCCGGCTCCGCCATGACCGCTTCCATCTTGATGGCGTCCAGCACGCGCACCTTGGCTTTCAGGTCGGCGGCCTTGTTATAATCCTCCAGGGCGGCCTGGGCGCGGGAAAGAATATTCGTGCGGAGCGTGATGCGCTCTCCCTTGCGGGTGGGCATCATGAACTGGACGTTGGAGCGGAGCATGGCGCGCACCTTGTCCCACCAGTTTTTCCATTTGTCTTCCGCAATCACGGTGCCTTTCAGCGCGGCTTCCAGCTTTTCCGGGGTAAGGGAATTGCCGTAGCCCTGCAAGGTAACGCGCACCAGTTCCACCGGATCATCCACAGACAGGTTGATCAGGGATTCGGTATCTTCATATCGCCTGGCCAGGAAATGGTCATCATGGAGGAACTCCAAAATTTTGGGAGCAAATTCCAGGGCAACTTCATGTTCCGGATTTTCCTCAAAATCAATAACCAGCTTTTTGCCGGCCAGGTTCCAGGAGATGACTTTGCCGGCGCCCCATGAAGCATGGAAGCAGTAACGGCCAGGTGCGATGCGATCAAGTTTTTCAGCGAGAGAGGGGGTGATTTTCCCCAGAGACAATAATTTCTCCAAGTCGGCGTGCATACTAAAGCACATGATACGCGCACCCCTACCGGTATCAAGACTAAATTCCCGGAGGTACACACGGCCAGCGCATCAGGAGCTGCCTGCCCCCCTTCCGCCTACCAGTTAAAACGGCTCCCATTGATTCCGAAGCACTCTTTGCGGGGGTAGCCTTCCGCCGGAGGGGTCTTCCCCCTCAATACATCATCATGCTTCATGATATACCCCGCACTGTCCTTCACGCTTTCATCCTGGTAAGCGCTGTACGCACACTCCAGCAGCTTCTCCATGGTCTCAAACCCCTCCTCCTGCGAAGTTATTATTCTGGTTTTTCCGTCCGTCCCGCGGATGATCACCATGTCCACGGAATCCGGGTCCGAGTCACCCGCCGCCTTCCCGGCGGCAATCTCTCCGGAAACGGCATGGTCCAGGACCCGGCTGATCAGCCGAGACAATCCCTTCCCCATATCCGTCCACTCCCGTTTCACCCTGGGTGAATAATCCCAGCCCACGTCCCCGGTCCCCTCCCAGAGTGGTTCGCCTTCATAAGGAATAAGCCGCCTTTCAGGGGTTCCTTCAAAAAACCAATTGCAGTACATCTGGGCAGGATTCAAGTTCCGGGAAGAAGCCCGGGCCATCACCGTCCCGTCCAGATAAAAGCCCGTCAGCCCATTTTCCCCAAACCAAAGGGCTCCGGCCTTCCCCTCCGAACCTCCAGGAAACAGGTCATTCCACAGGGGATTTTTCTCCAGGGGATGAAAAAAGCGCTCCCGGTGTCCTTTGGCATATCTTGCCCGTTCCACGGCCTCCTTCCTTTCATCTTTCTTCTCTTCCTGCTGCGCCAATTCCTCCGCATCTTTTTTCTCCTCCCTGGGAACGACCAGGCCCTGCTCTGCCAGCTCCTTTTTCCTGTTCGCAGCATCCCGCTTCTTCTCAAGGCCGTCGAAAAACCGGTCCGCAAACCGCTGCGCCCATTCGTCCGATGCCATGGGTGGAAGCCCATCCCCCAGCTCAAGAGCATTCCGGCGTACCATGGCGCATTGCTCCGTCAGCCACCGCTCCGTCTCCGGGTTCAAATCATCCATCATCATCATGTCAATCAACCCGTGGGCCAGGTCCATCATGGAGGCTTTCATCTTTCCGCTGTTACAGCATAAATCCTCCCCTACCGGGCCTGAAGACCCGCGGAAATAACAATAATTGCCACCCAGCCCCTGCAGGAAAGCCCGGTACACGCGCATGGAACAAGTCCGCCCGGTCACGGCTTTATCCCAGGTTTGGCGCAGGGCCTCCGCCAGCGCCGGACTCAATGCCCGCCGCCCCCTCCTGACGTACCATCTGGAATACACGAACGGATTGACCACGGATTCCACGAATGCGGCCATTATCCTGACCCCATCTTCGGAACGGAATACATACTGCGTTTCCTCTCCCTTCCCCAGCACGGAACCAGGGTTTACTTTCACCAGCCAGTCCCATCCATCCAGCAGAGTTCCTCCGGCAGGCGCCCACAGGTGCATCAACAGCTGTACCCCACGGAGCACATCCATGGTCTGCAAATCCACTACAGGCTTCTGGCTCAGCATCTGCATGCTCTGAAGGCCTGTAGACTGCGCCCAGTGCAGCTCGTTCCCATCCAGGTAAAAACCGAACTCCTGGTCAAAGGACCCCAGGTAAATGCAGGCATATGTAAAGGGAGGATTTTCCGGGAAAAGCATTTCCCAATAAACGCGGGCGTCACCCCAATAGGCCTCTTCCCAAGCGCATGCGAAATATTGGCCGGGGTAAATGATGGTCATTCCCTCTTCCGCCTCCCCGTCTGCCGCCGATGGAGAAGGAACCAGCAAAAAAGTCATCCAGAAACAGAGCAGTAGTTTGAACATCAGTATTTTTTAAACCAGTAGAATACCATGGGCAAATTAATAAAGGCAATTCATCTCCGGGCCTTCCGCAGCGGGGCCATGGCCCGGACGTTTCCGGAGAAGGCGCAGGGAACAGCCACCCGGTCCCGGACTAAAACCACCAGGCCCGGCCTCCCCTGCTGCTCCACAGGCCGCTTTCACGGCGATATTCCCGCGCCCCTTCCTCCGGTGTTCTTCCCTGCAGCACGGCCCGCTTCTCAACAATTCCCTTCAAATAATCCTCATCGCAAGTGAACAGCAGGTCCATGGTATACAATAAATCCATCAGCTCCACCACGGTTCCCAAATCAGCATCAGCGGCAGACATGAGCCTCTCCGTTCCGTCAGCCCCGCGCACGATGCAAAAGCCGGTATCGTCCACGTGATGAGCCGTTCTCCCTTTTCCGTCCGCCAGCTCTCCCCTGGCAATCCCGGTGAGCAGCCCTTCCATCATGCCGCCTATCTCCCTCCCGACGATGAGCCACTCCCTCTTCACCCTGGCTTCACAATCCCCCTCCGCATCCGGAATGCCCTCATAAGGGAATAACTCCCTTTCCGGTTCCCGGTGAAAAAACCAGCTGTCATAAACCTCCCAGGGATGATGTGACCGGGATTCCGCACGCCCCATGAGGGGGCCATCCAGATAAAAACCGCAGATACCGCGTCCGGGAAGCAAACAGCACACGGCGGGCTTCCCTTCCGTCCCCGCCGGGAACAAATCCTTCCAGAGGGGATTCTTTCCCAAAGGCTTCAGAAAACGCTCCCGGAACCCACGGATATATTTTTCTCCCGAATACGGGGAAGGCGCTTTTTCCTCCGGCTCCTCTTCTGCAGCTGCAAGCTCCCCGCGCATGCCTTTTTCCCGTTCCCGGGCGGCTTCCTCCTCCTGCTCCATTCGTTTCCAAACCCGTTTACTGAATCCCTCCACCCATTCACTGGACACCATGGGAGGCGGCTCGTCACCCGCTTCTGCGGCATACTCCCGGACGGCGGCGCACTGCCTCATCACCCATTGCTCCCCTGCCGGGGTCAAATCATCCATCATGGCCATGTCTGCCAATCCCCAGGCCAGAAACCTCATGGCCGGCCTCATCCTGCCTTCTCCCCGGCACAGGTCTTCCGCCGCAGCGCCGGACTCCCCGCGGAAATAGCAGTAATTCCCATCGCACCCGGTTACGTACTGGCGGTACAGGTCCATGGGGAAAGTTCTGCGAGTGACCGCTTCATCCCACGTTTTACGAAGTTCGGCCGCCACGGCAGGGGTTAATGCCGTCCGGCCTCTTTTAACGAACAAATGACTGTAAAGAACAGGATTGACCACGTCCTCCACCCAGGCGGCAGAGAGCTCACGATATTCCCGGAATTGGAGAAAACTCAGAACCATATTCCCTTTACGCCCGGCAAAAGGGTCATCTTCCGTTACGCTGTCGGCAATGCGGTCCCATCCCTCCAAAAGATTTCCTAAAACGGGAAAGTTCAAGCAGGTCAGCAGCACGGCAGCCTGTTTCATCCCGGGACTCTGGAAATCCGCCACCGGAAACTGGGACAGCATCTGCATGCTGCATGGCCCGATGGCTCTGGCCCAGCACAGTTCGTTCCCGTCCAGATAAAAGCCGAATTCACGGTCAAACGAAGGAAGATACAGGCACGCATAGGCAAAGGGCGGATTGTCCGGAAAAAGGGTTGTCCAATAGCGGCTGTTCTGGGATTTCACGGCAAAATACTGGACCGGGCACCTTAGAGTACTCCAACTTTCAATATCGGAATGGCAGGAGTCTTCCGCCCGGGACGGAAGAGCGAGAGCGAGAGCCGTCCAGAAACATGCAGTCAGTTTGAACATCAATCATCTTCCTAACATCCGCGGAAACAGGTGGCAAGTTGATTATGCCCTTTTTCCCCCAGAAGAATAATAGCCGCCGGTTTGCGCCGGATTTCAGAATTTCTCCTCTGCAGCTCTCCGGAAAAGACCCGAGTCCAGAGACCGTAAAACCGGGTTTGTCCGGTTGGATGGCCCTTGTCAATTCCGTTCCCCATTGGAGAACCGCAATCTCCCTGACGGCCCTCACCACGCGACGGAGAGGATGCGCAAACCGGAGACACCGCCTCCCTTCCGGTTTCTGTTCCATTCCTTTTCCGTAACGCTCCATTTTTGGCGCGCAGAAGCGCCCCCCTCCTTCGTCCAGTTGCGGCTTGACCCTGCGGGGAGGGTGGCGTAACATCCCCGCACGCATTCAACCCCTGCGCAACACGTATCATGGAACCTATCTACGAAGGCAAGGCCAAACGGCTTTATACGACCGACAATCCCAACGTCCTCCGCATGGAATACAAGGACGACGCCACCGCCGGAAACGGCGCCAAGAAAGCCCAGTTTGAAAACAAGGGCAGGATGAACAAGGCCATCACCCTGGTCATCTACCGCATGCTGGAAAGCAAGGGCGTGAAGACCCACCTGGTCGCCGACGTGGACGACATCAACATTGACGTGAAAAAGGTTTCCATCCTCCCCCTGGAAGTGATCGTGCGCAACATCGCCGCCGGTTCCTTCAGCCGCCGCATGGGCGTCAAGGAAGGCACCCCCTTCAAGAAGCCGATCGTGGAGTTCTCCTACAAGGACGACGATCTGGGCGATCCCTTCATCAATGATGATTACGCCCGTGAACTGAACGCCGCCACGGAAGAGGAATGCGCCTTCCTGAAGGACCAGGCCCGCATCGTGAACGACGTGCTGATTGATTTCTTCAAGCAGGTAGGCCTGACGCTGGTGGACTTCAAGATTGAATTCGGCCGTCTGGCGGAAGATCCCTCCCAGATCGTTCTGGCTGACGAGATTTCCCCGGACACCTGCCGCCTGTGGGACATCAAGACCGGCGAGAAGATGGACAAGGACCGCTTCCGCCAGGACCTGGGCAACGTGATGGAAGCCTACGAGGAGGTCCTCTCCCGGCTCCAGAACAAGGCCTGAGCCCTTCCCCTCTTCATGGGAGCCGGTTGTCCGACCGGCCCCCATTTTTCATTTTACCAACATTCTTGAGCGATATGACCCTCCACTTTGAAGTTATCAGCCGATTCCAGGCCGCGGCCAATGCCGACGCCCTGCTTTACACTCCCCTGAACGCCGGGCTCACCTTCCGCCGCAGCCGCGTTTACACCGTGGAAATCAGCGGGGATGAACAGAAAGCCCGCGAGTACCTCCTGAGTGTGCTGGTGGACCCCATCGCCCAGGAATGCAGCGAACAGGACGCCCCCATCCTGAAGGACGCCCTGTTCACCATTGACTACGGCATGAAGGCCGGCGCCCTGGACCTGGAGAAGGAGGCCATCCTGCAAAATTACCGCGGCCGCAAGAACATGGGCTTCACCCTGGACGGCCTGAAAATTACCCAGCGCGTGTACGTCTTCGGCCAGGGGGACAAGGAATCCCTGGCGGCGCTTTTCGCCAAGGACGTCTGCAACCCCGCCATCCATAACTGGACCATCGCCTAACCCTTCCCTTTTCTCAGAACATGTCCGCCAAAACCTACCGCACCGTTCCCGTGAGGGACCTGAGCAGCGACGAACTGCTTGAACTCAGCAAGAAGCAGAAGCTTTCCCTGTCCCGTGAGGACATGGAAGTGGTCCAGCAGATTTTCCGTGAAATCGACCGCGACCCCACTGACGTGGAACTGGAAGTGATCGCCCAGACCTGGTCCGAGCACTGCAAGCACCGCATTTTCTCCGCAGACATCAGCCACAGCGTTAACGGCGGCGCGCCGGAAACCGTCAACAGCCTGTTCAAGACGTTCATCAAAAAGCCGTCTGAAAAGATCATGGAACGCAAGCCGGGCTTCGTGCTCAGCGCGTTTGACGACAACGCCGGATTCATTGCCCTGGACGACAAGCTGGCCGTCTGCCTGAAGGCGGAAACGCACAACCACCCCTCCGCCATTGAACCGTACGCCGGGGCCAATACCGGCCTGGGCGGCGTCATCCGCGACATCCTGGGCGCGGGCAAGGGCGCCAAGCCCATCGCCTCCCTGGACGTCTTCTGCTTCGGCGCTCCGGATACGGACCCAGCCTCCATCACCGCCCCGGACGTCATTCATCCGCTGGGCATCATGCGCGGCGTGGTGCGCGGCGTGCGCGATTACGGCAACCGCATGGGCATTCCCACCGTGAACGGCGCCATCCAGTTTGACCCCACTTACATTTACAATCCGCTCGTATTCTGCGGCACCGCTGGCGTCATTCCCCGTGAGGACATCCTGAAGGAAATGCGGCCGGGCCTCAAGGTAATCGTCATCGGCGGACGGACGGGCCGCGACGGCCTGAAGGGAGCCACCTTCTCTTCCGCCGCCCTGGACGAAGCCTCCCATGAAGAGGACTTTACCGCCGTGCAGATCGGCAACCCGATTGAAGAAAAGAAAACGCTGGACTTCATCATGGAAGCGCGGGAACGCGGCCTGATCGTTTTCATCACGGACTGCGGCGCGGGCGGCTTCTCCTCCGCAGCAGGGGAAATGCTCTCCGTCACGGGCGGGGAAATCTTCCTGGATAACGCCCCCCTGAAGGAACCGGGCCTCATCTCCTGGGAAATCTTCCTGTCGGAGTCCCAGGAACGCATGGTGATTGCCGTGGAGGAAAAGGACCTGCCGGAACTCCGGAAGCTGGCCGATACGTTCCAGACGGAGCTGACCGTCCTGGGTCATTCCGACGATACAGGCATCCTCAAGGTCTGGCACAACGGGGAACTGGTGTGCTCCCTGGACAACTCCAAGCTGCATGACGCTCCCATCAAAAAACTGGAATCCGTCTTCACCCCCGGCAAGGGCCTTACCGGCCAGCCGCTGCCGGACAAGGACCTGGACAAGTCCATGGAAACCATTATGGGGGACTTCGCCATCGTCTCCCGCGAGCCCATCATCCGCGAGTACGACCACGAGGTGCAGGGCAACACCATCCTGAAGCCCCTGGCAGGCGCCCAGTCCGACGCCCCGCAGGACGGCTCCGTGGTGGACATTGACGGTTCTGACAAGTGCATGGCCATGGCCTGCTCCATTCTTCCGGAATGGGGCAAGACGGACCCGTACGCCATGGGGACCGGCACGGTGGACGAATGCGTGCGCCAGCTCATCCTGGTGGGGTCCAACCCGGACAAGATCGGCCTGCTGGACAACTTCTGCATGGGCAACCCGGAAGACCCCAGGGAACTCGGACGCCTGGTGGAATGCGTGAAGGCCATCGCCCATGCGGCGGACGCCTACAACGCTCCCTTCATCTCCGGCAAGGATTCCTTCTACAACTACTTTGAAACGGAAGACGGCCCCATCAACGTGCCCGTCACCTTCCTCTGCTCCGGCTTCGGCGTGGTGGAAAGCCCGGAACACGCCACCGGTTCCTCCCTGCGCCGCACGGACAGCCTGCTGTACCTCATCGGCAACACGGAAGATGAAATGGGAGGCTCCGTCTTCGCCCGCACCCACGGTGTGGAAGACGCCAAGGTACCGCAGACGGACTGCGTGAAGAACATGGCCCTGTACAAGGCTTATTACGACGCCCTGACCTCCGGCCTGGTGCTCTCCGCGCACGACGTTTCCGAAGGCGGCCTGGCCGTCACGGCGGCGGAAATGGCCTTCTCCGGCAAGGGCGGCGTTCAACTGGACCTGACCAAGGTGCCGACCGCCGGCGGATGGAAATCCCCCGCGGTCCCCCTGTTCAGTGAAAGCACCGGACGCATCCTGGTGGAAGTGGACCCGGAATTTGCCGCGGACTTTGAGGCGGCCATGAACGGCTTCCCCTGCGCCTGCATCGGCAAGGCAACGGAAGAAAAACTCCTCACGGCCACTTGCTGCGGCGGGGACAAGGTGCTGGAGTGCGACATAGCCAAGCTCAAGAAGCTCTGGAAGGACGGCCTTACCCCCTACTATTGATCTCCGGAGCCAGGATTCAACCCTATCAACGATTTACCATCTAACGACATGCCTCACGCACTTTTACTGAAATACCCCGGCACCAACTGTGATGCGGAAACGGAACGCGCCCTGCGCGCCGCCGGCTTCTCCACCCAGGTCCAGCCCATCGCCACGGCCACGCAGGAACACGTAGCCAAATCCCAGCTCGTCGTCCTCAGCGGCGGCTTCAGCTACGGGGACTACGTCACCAGCGGACGCCTGGCCCAGCTGGAAACGGAACGCTTCCTGGGAGACGCCCTGCACAGGCACCACGCCAATAATGGCTTGATCCTGGGCATCTGCAACGGGTTCCAGATCCTTACCAAAATGGGCATCCTTCCTTCCTCCAGCCTGATTGACAACAAGAGGGAACGCTTTGAATGCGTGTGGGCCAAACTGGTGAAGGTGGCCAAGGATTCCCCCTTCCTGCAAGGCCTCCCGGATGAATTCGAACTGCCTTCCGCCCACGCGGAAGGGCGCCTGGTCACCAAACCCGGCGACGCGGAAAAATACCTGGCCGCCGGCAACGTGGCGCTGCAATACGTGGAGAACCGGGACGGCTGCGAATGCAGCATCGCCGGACTTCAGGACGCCACCGGCCGCGCCATGGGCCTGATGCCCCATCCGGAACGCTTCCTGCTGCCCCGCCACCATTACGACAAGGACTGGGCGGGCCATGAAGACTGGGGCTGGGGCTACTTCCTCTTCAAATCCGCCTTTGACGCCCTGAAATAACGGCCTCATCCCATTCAACCGCCCAACCTCCGCACCCCCATGACAGATACGGCACTCATTGGTTCCACCTGCGCCCTCGGCGCCTTCTGGTCCTCAAAAAGGTATTTTGACTACCTGATTGATGAAAGCAACCTGCCCATACTGCGCGGCAAGGACTTCGGGCAGGCCGTCATCATCTGCCCCTCCCTTTGGGAAGGGCGCGGCGCCAGCCGGAAAGACATGGCCCGCTTCACGGCGCAGGTGGACAACCTGATCAACATCCTGCATGAAGTAAAGGCGGAACGGGTGACATACGCCACCTGCATTGACACCCAGCCGGAAACGGGCAACGAACTGTCCCCCCTGCTCCATGAATCCGGGGATCCGTGGCTTGCAGCCCTGGCGGAGCTGAGGGATTTCATCAACCTCCGCTTCGGGCGCGTATTGAACGTGTACCTGCCGGAAGTCACCGGAACGGGCACGGATATGAGCGTGGCGGACCTGCTGACGAGAGCCGCGGAAGAAACCGGGGAACTGGAAGTATTCCTGCTGGAGCGCCACCAGCTCTACCCCATGCACCGCCTGGTGAAGGACGTGGAAAAGGCGTGGGAATGCGGCATCTTCTCCGTGAATCTGGTCCCGGAACCCGTTACCACCTTTGAACTGGTGGAAAGTTGCTTCCCCTCCCTGTCGGACCGGCTTCCCATCGCCAGGGAGGCGGACCCCTACGGCAGCGCCAGAACCTCCGTGTACTCCACGCAGTACCATGATCCGGACACCGGATACATCATGGACAAGCAGGACGTGCTGGCGGGACTTTCCGCAGACAAGCAGGCCTGATTCCTCCGCGCCTTTGCCTTATTTCCAGGCCCCGCCCGCAGCCCATGCGGGCGGGGCCCTTTTACGTGGCGGGCGTCCTCTCCGGCTCCATGCCGCAGCCGTCCTTTCCTGTTGAGCGCCTCCCGGATCAGTGCTATTATACAGGCCATGAAGATCAGCGACGACAGCCTTGAATTTTTAACGGAACTTCTGGAAACGCCCAGCCCCTCCGGGTTTGAAATAGACGCCCAGCGCATTTGGGCGGATGAACTGCGCAAGTATACGGAAGACGTCCAGTGCGATACCTATGGCAATACCTGGGCCGTTGTCCACGCGGACGCGGAGGACGCCCCCACGCTGATGATTGAAGCCCACGCGGATGAAATCGGATTCATGATCCGCCATATCACCAAGGACGGCTTCCTGTACGTGGAGCGCGTGGGCGGCACGGATACGGCCATTGCCCGCGGCCGCCGCGTGCGCTTCCTGGGTTCCCAGGGGGAAGTGATGGGCGTAACCGGAAACACGGCCATCCATCTGCGGGAGCCCGGTGAGAAGGAACCTAAAATATGGGAAATCTACGTTGACGTAGGCGCCTCCTCTGACAAGGAGGTGGCGGAACTCGGCCTGCGCGTGGGCCATGTGGGCGTCTATTGCGACGGCCCCATGCTGATGAATGAAAGCAAGCTGGTGTGCCGCGCCCTGGACAACCGGTTGAGCGGCTTCATCCTCTCGGAAATAGCCAGGAAACTGTGCAAGCTGAAAAAGCCCCTCGCCTGGAATGTAGCGCTCGTGAACGCCGTCCAGGAGGAAGTGGGCTGCATCGGCGCGGGAATGATTACCCACCGCCTGCGTCCGGACGCGGCTATCTGCATTGACGTGACGCACGCAACGGACTCCCCCGGACTGGACAAGGGCAAATTTGGAGACATCAAGCTGGGCGGCGGCCCCGCGGTCATCCACGGCACGGCCAACCATCCCAATCTGGTGGCGCGCCTGGAAATCGTGGCGGACAAGAACAAGATACCGCTCCAGCATGAAGCCGCCGGACGCCGCACCGGAACGGATACGGACAGCATCTACGTTTCCCGCAACGGCGTAGCCTCCGCCCTGGTATCCGTGCCCCTGCGCTACATGCACTCCCCGGTGGAGACGGCGGCCCTCACGGACGTGGAAAACACCGTCAAGCTCCTGCTGGAACTGATCAAGTCCCTGAAGCCGGAAGACACCTTCGGCCACAAGCTGTAAGACGGTGCCGGGCAAAGTGCGGCCAACCGTTTTCAGGGCAGCTTCTGCGGAGGCTGCCCTGTTTTTTACCTGCATGGGAAAGACGGCAGCAGCAATAAGCCAGCTGGATGCCTTCTGCATATCACGGAAACATTATCCTTCCAGCCCGTTTCCCGATGGCCGCGCCACCGGGAACAATTGGGGAATTCGTTCACCGTACAGGCCACCTCTCCTGCCGGCCCCATACTCCGCTTTCCGTCTCCCGGCCCTCCTTCATCAGGACAGCCTGTCTCCCAAAAAACTTAAATCATTCCGCCCTTCCCTCACATCTCACTGAAATCCAGGCGCGTCACATTGAAATACGTCTTCCCCTTGCGGCAGGAGTTCCACAGGATCACCAGCATCAGCAGGAACAGCCCCAGCCTCCACGCCACTTCAAAGGGATAGCTGGTCACCTCCCTTTCCACGCCGATGCAGTTGCAGGAGAGGGAAAGCCCCCTGATCCAGCCCTGCACAAAGAGGGCCACAAACGTGAACGTCAGCGCACTGCCCAGCAGCGCGGCGCCGGCGCAGGTTCTGCGGAACAGAAGCCCCAGCCCTACCACTATCTCGCACGCCACCCCCAGGCAGGCGAGGGGATGCCCCCAGGCCTCCGGGAAAATGGCGAACCGGTCAATAGTCGCCTGGAGCTGGTCCAGGTGGAACAGCTTGCGCCCCGCCACAAAGAGAAAAAAGCCCCCCATCCCCAGCCGGAGCAGGAGCAGGCAGATACGGACTATTTTCTCTCTCAGCATGGCGCGGCCTTCCATTATTCAAAGTGTGTCTGCTGGGCGCTTACCTTGTCATTGCGCAGGGTATTGAGTTCATGGCGCACCTTTTCCAGCTCCATCTGGAGGGATTTCTCCCGTTCGGAAGCAGGCGCCGCCGCAGAAGACGGCACGCCGACGTTCTTCTTCGCCCTGCCTACGGCATCTTCCGTGAAGAGCATTTTCAACCCGGGAGCCTTCGTGTCAAACTTTAAGACGCCGGAAACGGGTTTTTGGGAGCCGGGATGCTTCACGGAGGCCTTCACCTTCACCGTGCCGGGCTTCGTGCCCAGGCGCACCAGCGCCGGAGCGGAGCCCCACTTGACGGGCTGGGTGAGGGTACCGTCCGGTGAATCCGTCAGCAGCTCGGCAGGACCTTCCACGGAAAAGACGAGTTCCTCATCATTCAGGCGTTTCACCGTTCCGCGGCCGTCCGTGACTTCCGCCACCACGGCAAACACGTCGGAACCGTTGGCGCACAGCTCCACGCCTTCCTCACGGTCCAGGCGCAGGCGGATTTTTTCCGCCCTGCGGGCCGGGCGCATTTCATGCCTGGTCACCACCTTGCCGTTAATCAGGCCTTCCGCCACCAGCTTCACCGCGCCTTCCTTGCCGGCACGGGCAAGCTTCTTGTTTTCCATGAAATCCCAGGCTTTCGGGAACACGACGGGAACGCGCTTAAGGCCGTTGGGATAGGACGCCACCTTCTTTTCCACCGGCGCGCCTCCGTTGACGCTCAGGCGGACGGAATCACAGTTGGAAAACACCGTCACGTCTTCCGGGGAAAAGGGCGTGCACTCGTTGGCAATGTACACCACGGGACCGGAGCCGAGCTCGTTACGCGTCTTCTGGGGCCGCTGGGACATGAAGGCGTAATAAGAGGTCTTGGGCTGGCGGAAGGCATCCAGAATGCCGCCGTAGAAGGGGTCCGGATGATAACCGCGCTGGTGGTCGAAGGGATGCCACAGGCAACCGCCGAAGTGGTAGGCCGGCGCGGCGTCCAGGGTGTCGTACGTGGTGTACGGGAAGGGAGTCTTGAGGTAATGGAGGGCCTGCACCATCATGGGGACTTCACCCCAGTGCCGCGCCGCGCGGGAGGTGGAATTGTGGGCGGACCAGGTGTCCACGTTATCCCCGAATTCACGGGTGAAATACGGCTTGCTGTCCTTCCGCTCCTTGATGGACCAGTGCTTGTCCCCCGTGGCCGGGTGGGCGTACAGCACCTCGTAATACTGGTTGCCCTGGGCCACCGCGTCACAAGCGGTGTAACAGCCCTTATACGGGTATTCCTCATGCACCAGGTCGCGGGCCTTCTTGGCGAAATCCGCCGGGTAATGGGTCTCGTTCAAAATGGGCTCCCACATCATCACGGAGGGGTGGTTCCTGTCCCGGCGCACCATCTGGCGGATGTCGTCATAAACCCGGTCAGCAAAAGGCCCCTTGCCCCAGAACTGCCAGCCCGGCGTGGCGACGATGACAAAGAGGCCCAGGCGGTCGCAGGCGTCCATGAAGGCCGGGTCCTGCGGATAATGGGCGCTGCGGATTACGCGCATGCCTGCCTTCCTCAGCTTTACGGCGTCCTGCCATTGCAGGTTGTTGGGCGCGGCATTCCCCAGCCGTGCAAAATCCTGGTGCCTGTTGCCGCCAATCAGTTTTTCAGGGAACAGGGAGCCGTTCAGCACCAGCCCCTTTTCCGTAATTTCCACCGTGCGGACGCCCACCCTCATGGAACGGTTGTCCAGCAGATGGGCCGGGTCCTTGGCATTGTTCCCTCCCGCGGCATTCCACACTTCCACGCTCAGGGTGTATAGGTTGGGATTGTCCGGTGACCACGGCTTCACATTGGAGATCACCAGGGGAATATCCACCTCACCCGTGGAATGGGGCGGAATGACCAGCGGGGCCGTCTCTCCTACGGGGTCCACGCCCTTGGGGTCCGTCATCAGCGCCTGCACGCGCACCTTCTGTTCCTTGTCCGTATCGTTGGCCACCTGCACCTTCACTCCCACCTTGCCCTTGCGGGTGCGGGAATCAAGGGATTCCGTCCGGAAAAAGACGCCGCCCCCTGCCACGGTTCCGGCCTCGTTCGGGTCCGTGATGTACACGGGCCCGGTGGAAATCAGGTAAACGTCACGGTAAATGCCCCCAAAGTAGGCGAAATCCAGACCCTCCTGGGGCTTGCCGGGAGGATAGGAACCGTCGTTGGAATTGTCCGTTTTCACGACGATGACGTTCTTTTGCCCCGGCTTCAGCCACTTGTCCAGGTTAACAATCACGGGAAGATACCCGCCAAAATGTTCCGCGGCCTTTTCACCGTTCACCCAAATCTCGCTCTTCCCCATGATGCCTTCAAAATACAGGGTGTTCCTCTTCCCTTCCAGCCGGGCAGGGGGCGTGAACGTCTTCCGGTACCATACCGGGCCCTGGTAGTTGGAACAGCCGCTGGCTTCTTCCGGGAGAAGCTCAATGCCGTTGGGGAGATTGACGGATTCCCAGGAGGAATCGTTAAAATCGGGACTGGTCACCCCCTCCGGGGCATTCTTCCCCTTGAACAGCTTCCAGCCCACGTTCATGCCGTAGACATCCCTTTTTGTTATGTTTTCCGGCAGTCGCAGGGCTCCCGCCACGGAATAGGCTCCCGTGGATGACGCAGCTTCCTCCTGGTCGGAAACCGTGTCGGCATAAAGAGAGAAGGAACCGGCCAGGCATGCTGCCGCCGTCAGAATGGGAGTGACTTTCATAAATGGAATAGTGAATGTAATTTTGATATACGGAGAAACATCACCGCCATCTTTCATTCGTATAGTACATCCTTGCAGATAATGCAAATACATATGTCATCCGGCATCTTCCGCTTGACCTGGAAGGCATGTTTTTTCATAGTCGATTCGTCCTGTACGGGATTATCCCGCAGCCCCGGTCCGGGTGCCAGGCTTTCAGTCCCGTGAAAAGGAAAAAGCGTGGCGTTCCTCCCCCGGCTGTTTCAGGACTACGCCTTTATCCACTAGTTTTTTATGTCATCTTTCTTTCAGAAAATTGTCAAACTTTTCTCCTATGACATTGGCATTGACCTGGGAACCGCCAATACGCTGGTCAACGTCAAGGACCAGGGCATTGTTCTGCGCGAGCCCTCGGTCGTCGCCGTCAAGGGAGACAAGGTTCTGGCCGTGGGGGACGAAGCCAAGCGCATGCTGGGCCGCACCCCCGGCTCCGTCACGGCCATCCGGCCGCTGAAGGACGGCGTCATTGCCGACTTCTACATCACGGAGGAAATGCTCCGTTACTTCATCAAAAAGGCTACCGCCAGGTATTACCTGATCAAGCCCCGCGTGCTCATCGCCATTCCCTCCGGCATTACGGAAGTGGAACGCAGAGCCGTCAAGGAATCCGCGGAAGCGGCAGGCGCGCGCCGCGTGCACCTGATTGAGGAACCCATGGCCGCCGCCATCGGCGTGGGCCTTCCGGTCCAGGAAGCCGCGGGCAACATGATCGTGGACATCGGCGGGGGCACCACGGAAGTGGCGCTTATTTCCCTCTCCGGCATCGTTTACAGCCGTTCCGTACGCTGCGCCGGGGATGAGCTGGATGACGCCATCATCTCCTACATGAGGAGAACCTACAATCTTATGGTCGGGGAACGCACCGCCGAGGACATCAAAATCCGCATCGGCTCCGCTTATCCCCTGCCCCAGGAACTCTCTATCGAGGTCAAGGGCCGCGACCTGGTCGCGGGCCTGCCCAAGACAGTGACGATCCGATCAGAAGAAGTGCGTGAAGCGCTCACGGAACAACTCAACACGATTGTTGACGCCGTGCGGACGACTTTGGAACGCTGCCCCCCCGAACTGGCCGCCGACCTCGTGGACCGGGGTATCGTTCTGGCCGGCGGAGGCGCCCTGCTGCGCGGGCTGGACCAGCTCCTTCATGAGCAGACCGGCCTGCCCATCCACATTGCGGAAGATCCGCTGAGCGCCGTTGCGGAAGGTACCGGAAAAGCCCTTCAGGAACTGGACTTCTTCACTAATGTTACTGACGCGGAAGACTGAAGACGGAACCTCCGGAGCCACCGCTCCGGGTTTGTCCCCTGACGTACTGCCGCATCACATCCACGCATCTGCCTGCATGCTCCCTTTCCGGCCATCTCTACAGCTTGAACTCCAGCCGCTCCTGACGGGAGACGGCCCCCCGGGAACATTGCGGGCAATAGCACACCCTAGCTTATTCACACCCCGTGTTTACAAAAATGCTTAAGAAAATTAAACGAGCCTTCGGCTTCGGATCCTGTGATCCCATGGAAGGTTCCACTATCATCATCAACGCTGAAAAACTCGAACGCCGCGTGGCCCTCCTGGAAAACGGCGTACTGGAAGAATACACCATTGAGCGCGAAGGCGAAGACAACATCGTAGGCGGCATCTTCAAGGGCCGCGTCAAAAACATCGAACCGGGCCTGAAGGCCATGTTCGTGGACATCGGCCAGGAAAAGAACGCCTTCCTCCACTTCTGGGACGCCCTGCCCGCCGCGCTGGACTCCAGCCTGGAAGAAATCGAACGCGAAGGGCGGCCGAAGAAGCAGCAGCGCAAAATCACGTCCAAGGACATTCCGGACATCTATCCCATCGGTTCCGAAATCATGGTGCAGGTCACCAAGGGCCCCATCGGCACCAAGGGACCCCGCGTCACTACGAACGTTTCCCTGGCGGGCCGCTACCTGGTCCTGATGCCCTTCACGGACCAGTTCGGCATTTCCCGCAAGATTGAAGACCCCAAGGAACGCCTGCGCCTGCGCCAGATCATGCAGAAGCTGAACGTGCCGGACGGCATGGGCATCATTATGCGCACGGTGGCCCAGGGCCAGCGTTACCGCCACTTTGTCCGCGACCTCGCCATGCTGCTGGAGCAATGGTACGGCGTGGAGGAAAAGAAGGAGGCCAACGCCGCCCCCGTCTGCGTGTACAAGGAACCGGACCTGATTGAACGCACGGCCCGGGATTTCCTGACGGATACCGTGGACAACATCATCTGCGACGACGCGGAAACCACGGAGCACATGCGCTCCATCGCGGGGAAAATCTCCCGCCGCGCCAAGCGCCACATCCAGCACTTCCCCGTGCGCACGCCCATCTTTGAAGAACTGGGGATTGAAAAACAAATCAATGAAGCCTTCCAGCGCCAGGTGCTCCTGCCCTGCGGCGGCTATCTGGTGATTGACGAGACGGAAGCCCTGATCGCCATTGACGTGAACACCGGGCGCAACAAGGGCACCAAGGACCTGGACAAGACCATCCTGGATACCAACCTGGAAGCGGCCTATGAAATCGCCCGCCAGCTCCGCCTGCGCAACATCGGCGGCCTGGTGGTGGTGGACTTCATCGACATGCGCCACCGGAAGGACCAGCAGGCCGTGTACAAGGCCATGAAGGACCGCCTGAAGCGTGACAAGGCCAAGACCCAGGTGCTCCAGATCACCCCCATCGGCCTGATGGAAATGACCCGCCAGCGGCTCAATGAAAGCCTCCGGGAATCCGTCCATGATCCATGCCCGTACTGCGCAGGCCGCGGACGCGTCAAATCCGTGATGACCATGAGCGTGGAAATTCAGCGCCAGATTTACGCCTGCATCCAGAAATACCGGGACACCATCGGGGACATGGTCATCGTCGTGAACTCGGAAGTGCTCTCCCGCTTCAAGAATGAAGACGCCAGCCTGCTCATGGAGCTGGAACGCCAGCACAGCGGCAGGCTTATCTTCCGCGGAGACCACAACCAGCACCGCGAATCCTTCGCCATTTACGACGCCCGGTACGACAACAAGGCCCTGTACCAGTCCGGGCAGTAACACGAAACAACTCCGGCTTTCCGGGCCGGGCGACACCATCGCCCGGCCCTTTTTTGACCCGTCATGAACAGCATTCCCTCCTCTCCGAACGATCCCGTCAATACGGACATCCTGATGGTGGCGGAAGACCGCGTCAAGGGGTTCCGCCGCCTGCCCTTCCATGCTATCTCCGAGCAATGCGGCCATCCGGTCCCTGTGGTCATTGAACGCCTGAAAGCCATGATGGAGGCCGGGGTGGTGCGCCGCGTGCGCCAGACGCTGCTGGCTACCAAGCTGGCGCAGGGCGCCTTGGTGGCCTGGTCCCTGCCGGAGGAGAACCTGGATGCGGCCTTCGACTGGATGAAGGAGCAGGACCCCTTCACGGGGCACGTGGTGCTCCGCAACACGGACGCCTCCAATCCCGGCTCCCGCTACAGGCTCTGGACCACGGTCAAGGTGCCCGTGGGCTCTGGAACCCTGGAGGAACACTGCGATATTCTCAAACACCACATCGGCGCGGAGGACTACGTTCTGCTGCCCGCCCGCGGCGTCTTTGCGCTAGGGGTAGGTCACATGCGCCGCAGGGGCCTCCAGCCCGGGGACAAGACGCCGGAGCCGGCCCCCATGCAGGAAACGAAAACCGTTTCCCTCACCGATCAGGAATGGAAGGTGCTCCTTTCCGTCAAGGAACAGCTCAGGCCGGAAGAAATGGTGGAAGATCCCTGGTCCCTCCGCGCCGCCCAGACAGGCATGGAAACGGAGGAATACTGCCGCACGGCGGAAGAACTGGACCGGAAGCAGGTCATCGGCCGCTTCGCCACCTTCCTGGAACATGTACGGGCCAAAACGGATGACGGCCCCGTTACCAAATACAACGGGCTGTTCCACTGGACGGTTCCCGCCGGCATGGAAATCCGGGCCGGAGCGGAATGCGGACGCCACATCTGCATGACCCATTGTTACTGGAGAACCGGAGGAGACATCTTCGGCGGGGCGCAAATCATGGGCGTGGTGCACGGCCTGGAAAAAAATGCCGTGCTTGCGCATAAGGCAGCGATTGACCGCCATCTGGAAGCCGTGGGCATTCCCGTGCTGCACACGGCGGTCTTCTGGGGAGAGCGCTCGGAAATCAAGCCCTCTGAAATCTCCCCGGACCTGTACAGGAAATGGATGGAGAACGTGAAAAGCGCTCCTCTCCTGGGGTAAGCCCTTCTTCCCCGCCGTTCTCCCGTGGCAAACTTGTTGCACGAAGGAGCTTTAAACGGCCATACCGTATTTAAGGCGTTCCCGGAAAGGCATGCCGCAGCCCGTATGGCAGTGATCCCGTTCCGGAACTCTCCGAATGGCCCTTCATGAGGAAACGGCCAAAGTACGGAAAAAGGGGCCGCCTCCCTTCACAGGAAGACAGCCCCTGGTAAATGGACGGCGGCTGGAGAAAACCTGCCGCGTCTGTTCGCTACTGTTTTTTCTCCGGCTGGGCGGGAGCCTGCGCAGGAGCCTTGGCAGAATCCTGGGCCGGAGCAGCGGCGGCAGGATGCTTGTAGGAAACCGCAAAGCCGTCATACTTGGCCGGCAGCTTCCTGTCCGGGAGCATCAGTTCATGCAGACGGTACAACGCCGCCGCTTCCTTGACATGAGCGGGGCGCGCCTTCATCTGCATGTCCGGGATCACGGTTTCAGGATTATGCTTCCTGGCCTCCACGGCAGCCGTCACGGCGGAGTCCCCAAGGAACTTGGCTACATCCGGCATGCGCAGGTAGGCATCCAGGGAACGGACCACGCAGGCGGAGGCCAGTTCCTCATCGGAACCATGCAGCAGCACCAGGGCTTCCGCAAAGTCATCCAGAGCCTTGTTCCAATCCTGGGCCACCATGGCGGCGGCGCCCAGGGCGTACTTCATCCGCGCCTGCTGAAGGCGAGTGGCGTTCTTCTTGGTTGCCAGGAAGGACGCAGCGCGGGTTTTCAGGCCGTTCCAGTCCTTGTCCGGGATGAGGGCCATGATTTTGGCTACCTCCAGATCATCCTGGGCGGAGGGAGACAGGTTGCTGGCCTTCACGGGGAATCTGGCCACCAGAGCCTTCACCCCGGCCCAGTCCATCATGCGCATGGCGGCTTCCAATTCATAGACTGCCGCCCGGGCGGACAGGCTGTCCTTGATGGAAAGGGTGGAGGCATATTTGTTAACCAGGGCGTGGAACTTGTTGCGCGCGTCCTGGTACTTCCGGTTCTCCATGGCTACCTTGGCGTCCACGAAGTCATCCGTTTCAAAAATGTACAGCGTCTTGAAGGCGCTGGCCATCTGCTGGAGAACTTCCTGGGACTCCCTGGTTTCCACAAACTGGACCGCGGGGCCATTGGCGGAGAGAATGAAAATATCCGTAGGGCGTCCATTCTTGATGCTCTGGGCGGATACCCGGGCGCGCAGGCGCTGGGCGTTCTGAACATTCTGGGCCATGGCCGGGACCAGGGTGGACAGGCCGGCCAGTACCATTATTACTGAAAGTGCTTTCATATTGTTGATTGCTAAACCTTTTGTTGTTACTTCTGGCCCTTGGCGCCGCGGATGGCGGCTTCATAGGCGGCGATGTCCGCCCGTTCCTGGCTGACGGCGGGATCAGAACCGAATTTGGCGGTCTTATCCTTCACCTCGTTGACCAGGGCACTGTCTTCCGCAGTCATCTTCTTGCGGTTGGCGGGAGTATCCAGCAACTGGACGTACTGGGTTCCGGCCTTCCAGGCGACGTACCTGTCGGAAGGCTGCTTGCCTGCGCCCTGGGACATGTTATTCCGTTTCCAGAGCGTATCCATCTGGGCCAGTACGGCGGGGGCGGACCACTTCACGAGGCCCTTGTACGTGCCCGTGATGTTCATGAAGTTGATCAGGGCCTTGTCCAGTTCATTCTGCTGGAGGTAGGCTTGACCCTGGAGGAAGAGGACTTCCGGCAGGTTCTTCTTGTACGCCTTGTTCTCACGGTACTTGTTCCCGGCGGCAATGACGGCCGGCCAGTCCTGGCGGGCTGAGGTGAACTTGACCAGGTTGTACTGGGCGTCTTCCATGGCCTTGCGGTCCGGATTGGCGCTGGATTCCTCCTTGCTGAGTTCATCCTTCATCATCTTGATGGCGGTGTCCACCTTGGCGGTGTCCTTGCTCCGGCCCAGAGCCACGGCCTTGCCGAAGATCGCATTCTTGCGGTACTTGGACATGCCGTTGATGCGGGCCTTCTTGCGCACCGGATCCGGTTCCGAGGGGTCCAGGATTTCATCAAAGTAGGCGATGCTTTCTTCCGGCTGGGACGTATTGGCCAGGTGCATGCCCAGCTTCACGAGCGTGTACGGAGGCAGGTCCGAGGGCTTGAAGTCACGCTTCAGCTCCACGAAGAGCTGCTTGGTCAGGCCCTCCAGGGCGGCTTTCTCGGCACGCTGTTCATCCGTTTCCGTGGGAGCCTTTTCATAACGTTCCTGCGTCTGGGCAATGACGGCCATGCGGAGCATGGCGCTCAGCGTCTTGTCCTTGTCATTATCCACGCCGGGGAAGCGGTAGAAGTGGTTGCGCATGGCGTTGGCGTCCAGATTGCGGCCCAGGGCCTGGTTGCCGGCCATGTACGTCTTGGTGTAGGAGTTGACGGCTTCTTCCAGCAGGACGGTCAGCTTGGGATCGTCCTTCTTGCCTTCCCGCACGATGACTTCCTGCATCTTGACGGATGCCGGATCAAACATTTCCTTGTCGTCCTTGAAGAAGTCCATGGCTGCGGCCGCCAGCTGGAGGCTGTAGCGGCTACCGGGCTGGTCGCTGTTCTTCCAGTACTCGTCATACCACTTCTTGACCTCGTCACGGCGCGCCGTCCTGGCAGCCTCCACGGCTTCCTTCGGCTCCACGGGAAGAGGCTTCTTGGTGGCATTAATGAGCAGGTTGTACACGGCTTCCGCGGCGGGGCGCTTGTCACCCAGCTTCTTGGCGGATTCCAGCGCGGCCAGGAAATAGCCTTCCGCTTCCTGTTCATGTTCCTTGCTGCCGGCATACAGGTTCGCCAGCAGGTTGTTGGCATACGGGAACAGGCGGTGATCCTTGAAGTTGTCCACGATTTCCTTCGCATCCGCCGTGGCAAGCTCCTCGTCTCCGGGGTTCTTGCGGTTCAGGTAATTGAAGGCCCGGTCATACAGCACGGCCGCCATGTTGGCGTCATTCTTGTCCGGGAAACGGGCGATGTAATTGGTGAAAGCCTGGATGGCTTCATCCATGTTGCCCAGGTTCGTGTAAGTTTCACCCAGCAGGTACATGGCCGTTTTCAGGTAGGTGCTGTCCCGGTATTCCTTCACGAAGCGTTCCAGCACGGGCACCGCTTCCTTGTAGCGGGCGGCGTCGGCAGCGCCCAGGTTGAACAGGGAAGCGCCTTTGCAATACAGAGCCAGTTCATAGAACTTGTGCGTGGGATCGCCCTTGTGCAGCTCCATGACCTTGTCCGCCTGCTGGACGCAGAGATCAAACTTCTTATCCTTCAGGAGGCCTTCCAGGGACAGCGTATTCAGCATGGGGGCATACTTGGAATTCGGGAATTCCTTCAGGTGCTGCGCCACCAGCTCGCCGCCCTTGTCCGCTTCTCCCAGCTGCCACGTGGTCATGGCCAAGTAGTACAGGTTATCTTCCCTGCCCGGGGCGTCCGGGTAGGATTCATTGATAAGCTTGTAAGCGGCGCGGGCCACCCTCTGGGAGCCGTGCACCAGGGCCTGGTTGCCCATGAAGCTGAACGTGAAGGCGTCCATGACCTTGCCTTCCTCCTTCATCTTGTTGAACTGGTCGATCAGGGCGGTCACCTTCGTCCTGTCCAGCGTGTGGGAAAGGTCCGTCACGCCGGGCACCGCTCCGTTGGCGCGGCCCAGGCGGTCCAGGGAATGGTTGGCATCCGCCATCACTCCGGCCTGGTCCGGCAGGAGCCCCATCAGCACCAGGGCCAGGGAGGCGTAATCTTCAGACTCCTTCTGCTTTCCTTCCTGGAGAAGAGCGCTGGATTTCCCCAGCACCTCCGCAATGTTGCTCACCAGCCGGGGAGCATACAGCGCCACGCGAGTGGGGCTGATGTTCATCACGGAAGGATGGGCTTCCACAAATTTCACCGTTTCCTGGCACTTGCCGGTCTTGATCGCGGCGTCCACCATCGCCAGGAAGCCGTTGGTAATCACAGCATCCGTAATGCGGCGCCCCTTGTAACGGGAATTGACGCAGGCGGTAAGGTTTTCCAGCCCCTTTTCAAAGGAGGGAGGGTCCATCTTGAAATAACACTGGGCCAGCAGCCCCTGGACTTCACCGGCATTGACGTTCCTGGCGACAGGGTCGCTGCGGTACTCCTTCAGGAATTTTTCCAGCAGCTCCGCGCCCTTGGCAAAGTCACCAAGGCGGCAATAGTTTTCCCCTTCACGGAACAGGGCCATTTTCACGAGCTGGTTCTTAGCGCTCGGGAACTTGGTGTAGCAGGCCTTGAACGCTTCCACAGCTTCCTTGTATTGCTTCAATTGGGCCAGGCAGACACCCTTCTGATAGTAGAACCAGCCAAAGCCGTCATCAAGCCCCAGCGTTTTGATACGGGGCTCGTAAACGCGGATGCAGCGGTCAACGGCATCCAGGGCTTCCTGCCACTTGCCCTCCTTCATGGCGGTCAGGGCCGTGCGCTGGTAATCGCGCGGACCATGCTGTGCGCTGGACGGCATCACCGCCCCAATGCTCAACACGGAAACCAGGCCTGCAGCCAGTGCAGTAGTATAGTTTGATTTGATCATGTGTTTAAAATTCGTTGAAACAGAAGAGATAATAGATAGGAGAATACCCGTGCAAATGCGCGGAATGCACCTATCTGTAATGGATTGCGTCATTCTAACAGGATGTGGCGAACTCTAAAGCAGAAAGTTCCGTCTTTTTAGTCATCCTTGCAAGAAAGTTCTTCCCGCCCGCGTCCCTTTAGAGGGGAGTTGGATTTGGAACCAAAAAGGCCTTTTTGTCTCCGGGAATCCCGGTCTTTCAAAAAAGATCCCGCATCCCGGGCCGGAGCAGATTCCATCCCCCCCCTTGACGCAATAAAAAGCTTCCGGCGCCCAACAGGCAGCCGGAAGCTGAAAATCAATAACACGTCCCACCCGTGAAGGCTTAGTCGTCCTTGAGGTCCGTCAGGGCCACCGTGGTAATCCCGGCTTCCGTCAAGGCGTTCATCACGTCAATAACGCGCTGGTGGGGAACTTCACCCTCCACCCACAACTGAACCACCGGCTTGGTGCCCACGGCGCTGGCTTCCTGTTTCTTGGCTTCCAGCTGCTGCACAAGCGTCGCCAGGTTGTGGTTGTTCATGTCGTTGTCGATCATGAGGCTGTTGTCCTTGCCCCAGTAAATGGTGCCGTCCTTGATGATACGGATCAGGGCCGGTTCAATCTGGGAGGCATTTTCTCCCTGGCTGCTCCCGGGCATGGACATATCCAGCTTGCGTTCCTGAATCAGGGAGGTCGCCACAATGAAGTAAATCAACAGAAGGAAGCACACGTCGATGAGGGAGGAAATATCCAGCTTGGGATCTTCATCCTCAACCATCTCCAATTTCTTATGTCTTGCCATGGTGCGTAGTGGTTATTCAGCCTTGTTTGCAGAGGTGTTCTTGGAGGGCAGTACGGCAAAGATCACCTTGACCACACCGCATTCCGCAGCCACGCGAATCACTTCCCGGGACCCCTTGAACAGGGCCTTCTGGTCACCGCGCAGATAGAGGCGGGTTTCAAAGTCCGGCTTGTCCTTGAAGCGTTCGGCAAGGTTTTTGATATACTCCTTCAGTTCATCCGGAGAGTTAAGCGGCGTACTGACGTCTGAAGCCCAGCGGACGCTTTGGTCCACACCGGGAGGACGCTTTCCTTCCCCTTCCCCGTACACATTCACCACGATGCAGCCGTTGGCGGATTTCACTTCGCCGGAACTGCTGGCCGTAGGCATCTGAATGTTCTTATCCTTTTTAACGGTAATGGCCGTAGCGTTCACCACGAAGAAGATCAACAGGAGGAAAACCATGTCGATCATGGGGGACATATCCATTTCCCCACTCTCTTCTTCGGCTGCTACATTGGCTTTTTTCTTACCCATAAGCTACATTTGGTTGGGATTCTCCGGTCCGGCTCCGCCTGGGCGGAAACTTCCGGACCGGACCATCTGCCCCGGCGATCAGGCCAGGCCTTCGGGGATGCGGGCAAGCTGGGCTTCGGCGTTCACCACGTTGATGGAGGTGTTCACCATTTCCTGCACGGTGCCGATGCACTCGGCGATCTGGGCGTTGGCAATACCCTTCTGGAAGAAGAAGAACGGCGTGGCGATAATGGCGTTGATCAAGCCCCAGAAGGTCGTCAACAGAGCCACGGAAATGTCACCTGCAAGCTGGGTGGGGTCTGCCTGCCCGGCGCTGGACAGCGTGCCGAACGCGCCCACCATCCCCTGCACCGTACCGAAGAGGCCGAGCATGGGAGAAATCTGCGCGCAAAGGGCAAGCATGTTGATCCATTTGAATACGGAGCGGCTTTCATTGGCCGTAAAGTCCGCCACGGCGTCTTCAATGGCGTCCTTGCCAAGGTCTTCCGGGCGGGTGGCATCCACGTTCGGCAGCGCATACGCAACCAGGCGGCCCAGGTAGGTGGGGCTGCCGGCGGCCACTTCAATGGCGGAGCGGATGCGGCATTCGGCCATCAGCTGCAGCAGGGTGACCTTAAGGTCTTCCGGGCAGAATTTTTCCTTTTTCAGAGCAACCATGTTGTAGATCACCAGGAAAACGATGAACGCTTCCACGAGCATAATCGGAATCATGGTCCAACCACCGGCGATGATCCATTTGTCAAGCATGGTCTGTTCCTGAGGAGCAGCGGCTTCAGCAGCTTCCTGAGCAAAGGCGGATGTAGAAAACGCAGCCATCAGGACGGAAGCAAATGCGGCAAAACGGAAACCCAGTCTAAAAAGGTTCTTCATAATTTAAGTGATATGGTTGTTCGAAAAGATACTGGTGTATTAAAGCATGCAAATTCAGACTTGCAAGCATTGAATTCGGGCCCTGTCAAAAATTCAGACCCCTGCGGAACCGTCTTCCCGGGCCAGGCGGCTGCAGATCGGGCACTTCCCTCCGCAACCCCGCGCCGGACAGTATTCCCGGCCATACAAGACAATGCGCAGGTGGAGTTCTCCCCACGTGTTTTCAGGGAAAAGGCTTTTCAAGTCACGCTCCACGGCCTCCACCGTTTTGCCCTTGCTCAACCCCCAGAGCCGGGAAAGGCGGAAAATATGCGTATCCACCGGGAAGGCGGGAATGCCAAAGGCCTGAACCATGACGACGGAGGCCGTCTTATGCCCCACGCCCGGGAGGGATTCCAGCGCCTGGAAGTCACAGGGAACCTTCCCCTGGTATTTTTCCACCAGGATGCGGCTGAGGTTGACAATGGCGGAAGCCTTTCTTTCCGAGAGGCCGCAGGGCCGCACAATTTCCCGGACAGTTTCCACATCCTGCCGGGCCATTTCCTCCGGGGTGGAAGCCAGGGCGAACAGGGCGGGAGTCACCAGGTTCACGCGCTTGTCCGTACACTGGGCGGAGAGCAGGACCGCCACCAGCAGGGTGTAGGGGTCACGGTGCGTCAGCGGAATGGGAGGGTTCCCGTAGAGGGACATGAGTTCCTCCCGGACAATGGAAGCCCGTTTTTTCGTATCCATGCCGCCAGACTACCATCCACCCCCATGGCGGAAAATAAAAAAGCGCCGCCATCTTCATGAATGGCGGCGCTTCAGGCAAGAGGTTCAGGAAGACGGTCAGTCAGCCTTGGCGTAAAGGCCCTTGGATACACGCTGCTGCAGGGCCGCATACATGGCGCGGCAATGCCTGTAGCCGCGGCGGCTGCCGAGCACTTCCAGACTGTTGGCGGGGTCTCCCCAGCGGACGATAGTCAGTTCCACGTAACGGCGGCCCCATTCCTTCATCAGCTTCTTGTTGGGCTGGTAAATGTCAACGGTTCCGGTGCCTACCAGAGCGCTTCCGTAATCGTCAACAACGTAAAGGTAGGGCTGGCCCTTGATGCGGAAAGTGGTTCCCAAGGGGTAAACGGACCAGTCCGCAGCGGCGCTGCGTACGGAAGAAGTGTATTTCAGCGTCGTACCAACGGCATTCCGGGGTCCGTAGGCCAGATGGTCACGTTCGGAATGGGTGTACGCCGTGGTGCGTACCACACGGGTGCGCTGGGCTGGATGATAAAACGGCATCTTGTGTTTGTCGCGCCCCAGTTTGGGGAGCTTGGAAGAAGGCACTGCCGAACGGCTCGGCGCCAGGGGTTGAACAAACCCCTTGGCTGTTTCACCTGCACGGGCCAAAACAAGGGCGTCACTACTGGATTTCTCCATGCCGGTCACAGCTCCGTTCGTCGAGCAACTGCTGACAAACATGGCCGCTACGGCACAGGACAGGGTGGCAATTATTCTTAAATTCATGCGGTATGATGTTAGGCGCCACACACACGGCAATCACTCCGGCAGAACCTTCAGGCCATGTGCGGAAGTCGAAAAAGCGACAACGGCGGCTCTTGGTTACGAAATAATTTCTACCTTGGCAATCCTTTTTTTTCGCCCGCCACCTTCCAAACAAGGAAAAGCCATTAATATAAATCACTAAAAATAAGTAATATATAAAACATGCCGCATTTTTGTCATATCATGACAAAAAATATACTTCACGAAACATCTTTTCCTATCATATCACGACACACTTTTTTATTTTTAACATATATAACTGAAGATGAACGTCATGCATATAAAAATCGACCTCAATCCTTCAAAAGATTCCCTAAAAAAGTTCAATAGCCCAGTCATGGAGAAGCCGTCAGCGGCAGAAAACTTGCGTCTCCCATTGAACGAATTTCCCTTTAACGTTCAGGGTTCCGGCGATTTCCAGATATCTTCCCGTGGTTCCGCCGCGCCAATCTTCCAACATCACGGCATGCAGGCGGAAAGAAGGGAGAGGGAAAAGGGAATTTTTTACCCGGAGGGATGCCGGAGCGTTCCACTGGGGAAAAGCGTAATGGAGCATTGCGGATAAAAAAAGAATACAGACTGGCAAAGAGAGTGTTATGGAAACCGGGAACACTCTGTGGCGGCCAAGCCGCCAACAGGAAGCGGAGGAATGGGCCCATGGAGCGCCGCAAGCCTCCGCGGCTTCTGCACCAGAAGCGCGGCCAAAGGCTGCTTTCTTTTCATATTCGTTCGCTCACACTCCGTCTCCTACAAGTGCAACAAAGGCCTGCGGCGCTCCTGGCGGGTTACAAAAGAGATTGGTATTTTACAGCATTTCCTCCTTTTTTACACTTATTCTTCCTCTCCGCGCCGCTCTCCATATGACGCCACGCATCCCTCTCCGTCAGGTGGGCGTACACCTAATGGGCTGTTGCATCCCCACGGAAATAGATTACAATCCGGAGCGAACATGTCTCCCGGCCTGCCCCAACACCTCACGCTGGATTATCTGCGCTCCCTGTTATCCCGGGGGGTGGAGAAAGCCGCCGTCACGGAGGAAGCCAGAACAGTATTGAGAAAATGGGTGATGGACGCCCGCAGGATTGCCCGGGGGGAAATCCCCTCCGCTCCTCCCTCCCTCCCCGGAACCGGAGAATCACAGCCGCGGCCGGAAATGCCGGACCAGGCACAGCTGGATTCCGTGGATGAAGTTTCCTTCGGCAATGAGCTCCGGGCCATTCTCAGCGGAGTGCAGCCGGGCGGAACGGAGGAAGAAGCAGCCGTTCCCCGCCACATTTCCTTTGATCTGGAAGGAGAAACCGAGGAGGAAAAACTTGCCTCCCTCCGTGAACTGGTCATTAACTGGCCCCCGCTCCGGAAAATGGACTCCCTGCGGGATACGCCCGTTTTTTCTTCCGGCAGCCCCAGGGCTGACATCATGATGGTGACGGACGCTCCCGGCCTGTATGAAGAAAAGCAGGGGATTCCCCTGGCCGGCCCCTCCGGGGAAAAGCTGGACGCCATGCTGAAGGCCATGGGGCTTTCCCGTTCCGATATTTACCTGACTCATCTGGTCAAGTACCGCCCCGCCCTTCCCCGGCAGCTTACCAACAACCGCCCCCCCACGGACCGTGAGATAGAGGTTTCCCTCCCCATTCTCCGGGAGGAAATCCTGCTGGTGCGGCCCAAAGTGGTGGTAGCCCTGGGGGCCATCGCCGCCAGGGGCATCCTCCAATCCGGAGAAACGCCGCTTTCCGCCCTGCGGGGGACGTTCCATACGGCGTTCGATACGCCCGTACGCGTTACTTATAATCCCAGTTACCTTCTCCGCACGGAAGATATTTCAGAAAAGCGAAAGGTCTGGGAGGACATGCTGTGCGTCATGGAACAGGCCGGCCTCCCCATTTCCGAAAAGCAACGTTCCTATTTCCTGCCCAAAAAGTAACATATGGATTATTTAAACAGTATTCTGGAGCGCAAACGCGCCGACTTGAAAAAAATCCTTCCCCTGGAAGGGAAATTACGGGCCTCCGCCATACAGAGGAACGATTATGCGGGATTCAGAACCGCCGTGGACCTTGGGGAAAACCGTCTTTCCGTCGTCCCGGAGATCGCCAGGGTCCATCCCGTCCTCAACATCCATGAGGCGGACCTGGACCTCCGCCACCAGTACGGCATGTTTATCCAGGGCGGAGCGCAGGGTATCTCCATTGCCGTGGATCCGGAGGTGTACGGCGGTTCCTGGGACATGGTCTCCACCATTTCCAGAATCAGCACCGTTCCCGTTATGGCGCGTGACGTGTTTATTCATCCGGCCATGATCTGCCAGGCCATCGTGGCCGGAGCAGATGCCGTCAACCTGGTTGCCGCGGCCATGCCGGAAAAAGACCTGGAGGCCCTGTACCGCATGGCTACAGGGCTGGGGCTGGACGTAATGATGGAGGTTCACACCCTGGAGGAGCTTGAAACCGTCATGGACCTGGAAGCGGAATTCGTCTGCATCAATAACGCGGACCCGCACACCCTCCAGGCCAATCCGGCCGTTACGGAAAAACTGGTTGAAGAAATTCCCGCCTCCGTCACCGTGCTTGCGGCGGGAGGCATCCGTACCGTGGAAGACGCACGCCGCATGCTGGACGCCGGAGTCAATGGCGTCATCCTCCAGGAAGAACTGGCCCGCATGAACATTCCCCAGGATTTCATGGAAGCCATCCTGGCGCTGCGGGCGGACTGATTTTCCGTCCGCACTATATATAATATAGCGGGAGCTATCCGCACCCTCTTGGAGAAATGAGGGCCTGCAGCCGTTTTCCCGGTTTTCCCAATCATGGCTGTCCCGGAACGGCAGCGGGCCGGGAATTGTCTCACTCTCCATATGGACATGACCAACAGCCCACGGGACCGCCACGGCGTTTCCCCTCATACGGATCCCGTCTGCGGAGGAGAAGTCCGGGAAGATACTCCCTGGAAGGCTGGCTATCAGGGAAAAACCTATTTTTTCTGCAGCCGCGCCTGCCGGGACAAGTTCACGCAGACCCCGGAAGAAATCCTCTCCCATCCTCCGGACTCCGGACACGGCATGAAGATGGAGGGCATGGACATGCCCATGCACCATCACGGAGACATGGGCCATTCCTCCCTGCCGCCGGCGCCGGACTCCCCCGGCGCCGTGTACACCTGCCCCATGCACCCTCAAATCCGGCAGGACCATCCCGGCGCCTGCCCCATCTGCGGGATGACGCTTGAACCCCTGCTTCCCTCCGCTACCGTCCCGGACCACGCAGAGCTGGATGACTTCCGCAAGCGCTTTTATTTCTCCCTGCCTTTCGTCGTTCTGATCTTCATCATTTCCATGAGCGGCCATCTTGCCGCATGGATGAACCCCGGCGTTCAGAACTGGGTGGAACTGCTCCTGGCCGTTCCCGTAGTCCTGTGGGCCGGAGCACCGCTCCTGGCCCGCGGATGGGAATCCGTCAAGACCCGCAATCCAAACATGTGGACGCTGATCGGCGCCGGAACTTCCATCGCCTTTCTATACAGCCTGGCGGCCACCATCGTGCCCGGCTGGTTCCCGTCCGTCTTTATCCATGACGGGCACGTGCCCGTTTATTATGAGGCGGCGGCCATCATCATTTCCCTCAGCCTGCTGGGGCAGGTTCTGGAACTGAAGGCCAGGTCCCGCACGGCGGAAGCCATCCGGGCCCTGATGAACCTGGCTCCTTCCACCGCCCACCTGGTCGTGCCCAACGGCATGGAAAGCGATATCCCCCTGAAGGACGTGCAGCCCGGCGACGTGCTGAGGGTGAAACCGGGAGAAAAGATCCCCGTGGACGGCATCCTGAAAGACGGCGGGAGCGATGTGGATGAATCCATGCTGACGGGGGAACCCATTCCCGTCTCCCATGTTCCGGGGGACAAGCTGATCGGCGCCACGCTGAACACCACGGGCACCTTCACCATGACGGCGCAGGAGGTGGGTAATAACACCGTCCTGGCGCGCATCGTGAACCTGGTGGCCCAGGCCCAAAGAACCAAGGCCCCCATGCAGAGGCTGGCGGACAAGGTGGCGGGGTATTTCGTCCTTGCCGTGGTGCTCGTCGCCGTTCTGACGTTTTTCGCGTGGGGCTTCTGGGGGCCCCATCCGGGCTGGACGCACGGCCTGGTGAATGCCGTCGCAGTCCTGATCGTGGCATGCCCCTGCGCTCTTGGCCTTGCCACGCCCATGTCCATGATGGTGGCTTCCGGAAAGGCGGCCACCCTCGGCATCCTGTTCCGGGACGCCGCCTCCCTGGAAACCATGCACAAGGTAAATGTCCTGGTGATGGACAAGACCGGAACCCTTACGGAAGGGAAGCCCTCCCTGGTCAATATCACCACGGCAAACAACGTGAATATGGATGCGCTGCTGGCCCGGTGCGCCTCCCTGGAACAGAGGAGCGAACACCCCATCGCCCGCGCCTTCATCCGGAAAGCCGGGGAGGAAAAGATCACCCTGTCACCTGTTGAGGATTTCCAGTCCTTCCCGGGGGGCGGCGTGGCCGGGACCTTCCAGGGCAGCAAGGTATGCGTGGGCACGGCGGATATGATGCAGAAGCAGGGCGTGGATGTTTCCCCGCTGGCGCCATGGGTGGAGGAACAGCGGAGACAGGGCCGCGTCACCGTCTTTGCCGCGGTGGACGGCCATGCGGCGGGAGCCTTTTCCCTGGCGGATAAAATCCGGGAAAACACGCGCCAGGCTCTGGCGGACCTGACCGCGCAGGGCATCCGCATCATCATCGCTTCCGGGGACGCTCCGGCAACGGTGGAAGCCGTGGCCAGGGATCTGGGCATTTCCGAATTCCACGGAGGGATGACCCCGGCGGACAAGCAGGCGCTCATTGCTTCCCTGAAAAACGGGAATACCGTGGTCGCCATGGCAGGGGATGGCGTGAATGACGCCCCCGCACTGGCGGAAGCGGACGTGGGCATCGCCATGGGAACGGGATCGGATGTAGCCATGCAGAGCTGCGGCGTCACGCTGGTGAAGGGGAACCTGCTGGTCATCTCCAAGGCATTCACCCTCTCCACCGCCACCGTGAAGAATATGAAATCCAACCTGGGCTTCGCCTTCGTTTACAATGCCCTGGGCATCCCCATTGCCGCCGGCATCCTGTATCCCTTCTGGGGAATCCTGCTTTCCCCCGTGATTGCGGCGGCGGCCATGTGCCTAAGCTCCGTTTCCGTCATCCTGAACGCCCTGCGCCTGCGGCGCTTTTCATGAAGAAGGCAAATCCTTTTCCCCGAACGCTCCGCGGATGCGCCTGCATTCCGGCGGACAACCCTCCCGGTACAGGATTTCCACAATATCATACCGGAAGGGGACACGGTCCGGAAGCTGGCGCAGCCATTCCGCAGCCCCCTGGCGTATCAGCGCCCTTTTCCGGGCATTCACGGCGCGCCTTGCGCCTCCATGCCCATTCCCGGTGCGGGTTTTCACTTCCACAAAGATGAGGCAGTCCCCGTCCCGGCACACCATGTCCAGTTCCCCGCCCCTGACGGGACGCCAGTTTCTCCTTAACACGGAACAGCCCTCCGCACGCAGGAAGGAGGCCGCAGCCAGTTCCCCGTACCTTCCCAGCCACTCCGTATTCCGCTCCTCCCTATTCAGGGATGGACAGTTCCATTTGTGAAACCGGCGCAAACGAGCGGCGATGGAGCGGGCAAGGCCCATGCCTCCGCAGGGCTTCCATGTGGGCTTTCGTGCCATATCCCTTGTGCTTTGCAAAACCGTACTGCGGGTAGGAGGCGTCCGCCTCCGTCATCATGCGGTCCCTCGTTACCTTGGCCAGAACGCTGGCGGCGGCAATGGACAGGCTCCGCCCGTCCCCCTTCACGATGGCGCGGTGCGGAACGGGCAACCCCTTGACGGGCAGACCGTCCACCAGGCAGAAATCCGCCCGCATGGGCAGTCCTTCTACGGCGCGCGCCATGGCCAGATGGGTGGCTCTCAGGATATTGAGCCGGTCTATTTCCTCCACGGAAGCCATCCCCACGGAACACACCGCCTGGCCGCACTCCAGCAGGGCCAGGAACAGGCGTTCCCTCTTTGCCGCAGTCAGCTGCTTGGAATCATTCAGGCCTGCCAATTCTTCCGGCAATTCCGGAAGAATAACCGCTCCGGCCACCACGGGCCCGGCCAGCGGACCGCGGCCGGCTTCATCCACCCCGGCCACATAAAGAAAACCGGAGGAACGCGCCTCCGCCTCAAAACTCAGGTCCGGATGTGACTTTTCCGCCATGGGGTTATTCCTCCTCTTCCTCCGGAAGCCGGGTCAACAGGATCTGCGTGATTCTTCTGCCGTCGGACCCCGTTACCACAGCCCGGTAACGGCCAATGGCCAGCTCTTCCCCCTCTTCCGGAATGTAACCCAGCTGGCTGATCACGTAACCGCCCAGCGTAGTGACGCCTGGACAATCCAAATCCATTTCCGGCAGATAGTCCGCCAGGTCAAACAGGGTAATGGCGCCGTTCACGGCATACGTGTCCTTGCCGGTCTTGACGAATTCACGCATTTCCTCCTGGTCAAACTCGTCCTGAATGTCGTCCCCCACGATCTGTTCCAGCACATCGTCCAGAAACACCAGGCCGATGGAATCTCCGAATTCATCCACTACCAGGGCAAAATGGGAATGTTCCTTCAGGAAAAAGGTCAGGAGGCTGTCCAGGGGCATCGTATCCGGCACCACGCGCAACTCGCGCCGCACGCTCATCAGGTCCGGATTATCCTGGCCCACCAGCTTGAGCAAATCCTTCACATGAACCCATCCCTTCACCTCATCCAGATGGTCTCCCTCCACCAGGGGAAAACGGGTGTGGCGGGACTTCCGGGCAAGCTCCCAGTTCTCCTCAAAGGGAGCCGTCAGATCCATTACGTCCACTTCAGAGCGGGGGGTCATCACGTCCTTGACGCACATATCATTCAGTTCAAGTGCGTTCCTGGAAATTTCCGCCTCCTGCCTGGTCAGTTCCCGGGAGCGTTCGCTCTCCTCCACCAGATACATCAGTTCATCCGTACTGTGAACCGTGCAGGCGGTGGAGCGGGGATCAATGCCCAGCAGGTATTTCAGCACAAACCTGGCTATTCCCCCCGTCAGGCCCAGGATGCCCGTATATTTGAATGCCGTGTAAAAGAAACGCAGCAGGGGGACCGTCGCCAGGGCGGCCTTGTCCGGATGGCGTACCGCCATGGCCTTGGGAATGAATTCCCCAAAAACGACTTGGCAGCAGGCAAAGAAAATAAACGTAACGGCCAGCGCAATGCCGTAAACGGAAGCAGAGGCGCCCAGCCCCACGGAAAGCAGGAAAGGGGCCGTCAGTTCAACCACGAAAAACGTGCCCAGAAATCCCAGCGCCAGGGAGGAAAGGGTAATGCCCACCTGGCAAGCCGCCAGATACAGGTCAACATGCTTGACCGTCTTCCGGGCCAGAGCCAGCTTCCTCCGGGTCCGTGCGGGAACGCCTTCCCCAGCCTTCAACTGGCTTCCCCGTACCTTCATCAGGGCGAACTCGCTCGCCACAAAAAACGCATTCAGTAATAAAAAAAGGATCAGGCCGGCAACCGCCAGCGTCATCCCGCCCAGCGCCGGAACAGCGTCAGGCGCTTCAGCGGCCCCGAAGGCCGCAAGAATACTCAGAGGGTCCGGATCATTCATTCTGTTAGTAGTATACGGAAAAAGGCGCCGGGATATTTCCCGGCTTTTGGGTTACAGTTTTTCATAAACGCCCTTGTCCCGGCGTTCCAGCACGGTGAATCCTGCTGCCTTGGCGTCTGAAACGGAGAGGGGCTTGGTGACCTCCGGCACATTGACCCGGCTGATCACCTTGCGTACCGGGTGCTTGCACACCAGGCATTTTTCAAGCGGCTCACGGTCCACGGGGCGCCGCAATTCAAAACCGCGGCGGCACACCGGGCAGGACTGCGCGGGGTCGTCGGGGTGTTCGGAAATATACTCGTATATGGGCATAGTAAAACGCTAGGCTAAATAAAAATCAGCCTAGCGTCAAAATCTTTATAAGGCTGCAACCTTTCCCCGCCTTACCAGCTGGACTTGGTCACACCGGGGATCATGCCGGCGTTGGCCAGTTCGCGGAAGGAAATACGGGAAAGCTTGAAACGGCGGATAAACGCGCGGCGGCGGCCGGAAACAAGGCAGCGGTTGACCGTACGGGTCGGGCTTGCATTGCGGGGCAGCATGGTTAAACCGATATAATCCTTCTCAGCCTTCAATTGCTCACGCAGTTCTGCGTAGCGCTTGACGGTGTCAGCCTTTTTCTTGTCTCTTGCGATCCAGCTCTTCTTAGCCATAAGTTCGGCGGAATAAGTAGAGGCCCGGCGATGAAAAATCAAGCGCTTTTTTTCAATTTCATCAAATTCAAGCCGTTTTCAATGTCATCCGGCCTTTTCAGCGGCTTCCGCACATCAGCTTGAACGCCTGTTTCTTCCGCCAACAGGGCAGCCGGAAGAAGCGGGAGGGGCATTACCGGAGGAAAGGGGGAAGGCCATTTATTTAACTCTTCCTAATTATTCCTTCTCCTGCCGGACGAAAGCCTCCCTGCCGGAAATCTGCATAAAACAGAAATCCCATTGACGGTAAAACAGGCGCACACCGCAAAGGGTAGGGACACCAGGCGTACTCCGCTCTGGAGGATGGCGCGTATTTGGGCGGACCTGCAGATATGGTTAAGGGCGCGCAAAAAGCGCTACTGCCTTCCATGGGGAATTTGAACCCGGAAACGGCGGGAAACACATGAAATGGGAAGGGGGCGGCAGGCTCCGTGAAAAGCCTGCGGCGAAACATGATTTTGTCCTTTCCTCCGGGGGGGGAATGGGGCATCATGCCGCCGCACACTAATCATTGACGCACATGAAAATCGTAGTTGCATACTCTGGCGGCCTTGACACTTCCGTTCTTCTGAAGTGGCTCAAGGAAAAGTACAATGCCGAAATCATCGCCTACTGCGCAGACGTAGGCCAGGCGGAAGAACTGGATGGCCTGGAAGCCAAAGCCCTGGCTACGGGAGCCTCCAAGTGCTTCATCGGCGACCTCAAGGAAGACTTCGCCACCAACTACATCTTCCCCATGATGCAGGCCAATGCCCTGTATGAAGGCCGCTACCTGCTGGGCACTTCCATCGCCCGTCCCTGCATTTCCAAGGACATGGTGGACCTGGCCATCCGTGAAGGAGCGGACGCCATCGCCCACGGCGCTACAGGCAAGGGGAATGACCAGGTGCGCTTTGAGCTGGCCGTGAATGCGCTGGCCCCTAACATCAAGGTCATCGCCCCGTGGCGCGACCCTGAATTCCGCCAGCAGTTCCCGGGCCGTACGGAAATGATCGCCTATGCGGAATCCCACGGCATCCCGATCCGCCAGTCCCTGAAGAAGCCTTATTCCATGGACCGCAACCTGCTCCACATCTCCTTTGAAGCCGGGATGCTGGAAGATACCTGGTATGACGGCACCACCCCCGCGGACCGTGAAATGTACAAGCTTTCCGTTTCTCCGGAAGACGCCCCGGACCAGGCCGAATACATCCAGCTCCTGTATGAAAAGGGCGATGTGGTCGGCATTCAGTACGACGGCCTGGCTGCCCTGCTGAAAGAACTGGACGTCACCCCGCAGGGAGAACGCGACGGCTACACCCTGCTCAGCCCGCTGGGCGTCATGTATGTGCTGAACGCCCTGGGCGGCAAGCACGGCATCGGCCGCGTGGACATTGTGGAAAACCGCTTCGTGGGCATGAAGAGCCGCGGCATTTATGAAACCCCCGGCGGCACCATCCTGCTGGCGGCCCACCGCGACATTGAAACGATCACGATTGACCGTGAAGTGCAGAAGGTGCGCGATTCCCTCATCCCGGAATACGCCACGCTGGTTTACAACGGTTTCTGGTTTGCTCCGGAACGTGAAGCCATCCAGGTCCTGGTGACCAAGTCCCAGGAAACCGTCAACGGAGAAGTGCGCCTGAAACTTTACAAGGGCAACGTCATGTACGCCGGACGTCGTTCCCCCCAGTCCCTGTATTCCGAAGAGATCGCCACGATGGAAGGCGGCCACGAGGAGCTGTACAACCAGGACGACGCGGAAGGCTTCATCCACCTGAACGGCCTGCGCCTGAAGCAATTCAGCCGCGTCAACAAGCCGTACGGCAACTAAGCCCCACAGGCCAAACCTCTTTCAACCGCCCGGGAGTCTTCTTCCGGGCGGTTTTTTACTGATAAACGGTCCATGAACGGAACGTACTCATTTTCATGACCCCTTTCCTGCGCCTTCTACCGGCGGTATTTTTCTGGGTGTGCTCCCTGTCCATGGGGGCGCCTGGCGGGTCCAAGCCCAACATCATCCTCATTTACGCGGACGACCTGGGCATGGGCATGCTGGGATGCTACGGCCAGCAGATCGTCAAGACGCCCAACATTGACCGCCTTGCAAGGCAGGGAGTCATGTTCACGCGGTGCTACAGCAGCCAGTACTGCTGCCCGGCGCGGGCCTCCCTGCTCATGGGAGTGCATGACAGCCATTCCGGTTCCTACACGCAGACCGCCGGAGGGCTGGTCACGAGAGCGGAAAAAGAAGGCTGGAGCAACGGGGAACTGGAGGAAAAAGCCGCCAAGGCCTCCCCTATCAAGCCATCCGCCAGGGAAGTCTTTCTGCCGGAACTATTGAAAAAGGCAGGTTACGCCACCGCGCAGTTCGGCAAGCTGGACTGGGGGTTCAACACCTGGCACGCTGAACTGAAAAGGCACGGCTGGGACTATTATACGGGCTATATGGACCACCAGCGCGCCCACGGTTTCTACCCCTCTTTCCTGTGGAAAAACGGGGAGAGGCTCCCCCTGGAAGGCAACACAAGGCCGGACGCCGGAATAACGGCGGAGAATTACAGCGCCGGAGCCACGGAAAAACGCCGCGGCAGCAGGGATGGAAAAACAACCTACGCCCCGGACGTAATGCTCCGGGAAACGCTGGAATTCATGAAGAAGAACCGGAACAGGCCCATGTTCATTTTCTTCTCCACCAATCTTCCGCATGGCCCCGTGGACATCCCCCCTGCGGAAAATACGTATGCCGGACATCCGGAGATACGCAAGGCGTACGCGGACGCCTCCGGTCCCGACAGGGAGTGCGCCGGAGCGGCGGAGGAATACGCCTCCATGGTAGACAAGCTGGACAAACAGGTAGGAGCCATCGTGGCGCAGGTCCGCAGCCTGGGCCTGGAAAAACGCACCATGATCATTTTTGCCTCCGACAACGGGCATGAACTCTATTACCGGACGGATAAGAGCCGCGGGCGCGGCCTCAACTGCCACGGCGGCGTGCTGGACGGTACCGGGGAGGTATTGGACGCCTTCCGCGGCAGCCGCGGGCGCATCAGCCCGGACGAAGGCATGGTTCATATGGCCGGGCTGAAATGGACCAATCATGAAGGGGGCATCCGCGTCCCCATGATCATCTCCTGGCCCGGCACCGTTCCGGCAGGAAAAACCTGCCACGCCCTCACCGCCAACTACGACCACATGGCCGCCTTTGCCGAGCTCGCCGGGGTCCCCATGCCTGCCGGGAAGGATGCCGTTTCCTATAATAATCCGCTGTTCGGCAAACAGGCCGCGCCGCGCAGCCACGTAGTCGTGGACCGCACCATCATCACCGGGGACGGGTGGAAGCTTACGAACCAACGGGGGAAATGGCTCTTATTCCAAATAACCGCGGACCCGGAGGAAAGACACAACCTGGCGGAAGCGCAGCCGGAGCGGCTCCGGCAGCTCCAGGCCATTTACAGCAGGGAAGTGGGCAGCCCGCGGAAGGACAAGTAATGCAACCGCTCCGGAGTTCACCCCCCTGCGCAAGCCATTCCGCACCGCGTGCTTTTGCTGGTTGAAACTTGCGGGCCCAGCATGTAGAGTTCCCCGGTGAACAAAAAAAAACCATCCTCCCGCCAGACAGCCCTGAATTGCCTGCTACGCTGGCATGAAGGCCACTCCTTTGCGGAAACCCTCGTGGACCGGGAATGTTCACGGGCGCAGCTTTCCACGGCGGACAGGCATCTGGTGCAGGCCCTGGTCTTCGGCGTGCTGCGCAACCGGACCTGGCTGGACCACGTGATCGACTCCCTGCGGCAGGGCAGGCTGGACCTGGAAATGCGCCTCATCCTCCAGCTCGGCCTGTGCCAGCTTTTCCTGCTGGGCATGGCGGACCATGCCGCCGTGTATGAAACCGTCAACCTTGCGCCGTCACGCCTGAGGGGACTGGTCAACGCTATTCTGCGCAACGCCCTGCGGCGGGAAAAAGCCATCCTGGCCGAACGGGAAAAACTTCCCCTCCCCGTTCTTTATTCCACCCCGGCATGGCTGGTGGAACGCTGGACGCAGCAGACGGACCGGGAAACAACCCGTGACCTGCTCCGCTGGAACAATACCACGCCGCGCCTGTACGTACGCGCCAATCCCCTGATCCCCATGAACGGCCTTCCCGCCGCCCTCACTCCGCTGGACCGGGCACCCGGCTGGTTCTCCGTGGAAGGCCCCCTGCCGCTGGAAGATATCCAGGCCGGTTCCCTGTACGTGGCGGACCCCTCCACCCGTTACGCGATTGACCTGCTGGCTCCGCGCCCCGGAGAGGAAATTCTGGATGCCTGCGCCGCCCCCGGCGGCAAGGCCGCCGCCATCATTGCCGCCACCAGGGGAAAGGCGCACCTGACCGCCACGGACCTTCATGAACACCGCCTGCCCACCCTTCAGGAAAACCTGGACAGGCAAGGCTCCTCTGCCGTCAAAACGGCGCAGGCGGACTGGTCCCTGCCGTGCCCTCCGGAATGGGAACGCCATTTTGACGCCGTGCTTCTGGACGTGCCCTGCTCCAACACGGGGGTCATCCAGCGCCGCGTGGACGTGCGCTGGCGCGTAACTCCGGCAGAAATCCGCCGTCTGGCCGCTCTCCAGAAGACCATTCTGGAAAACGCCTCCCGCGCCGTGAAGCCGGGCGGCAGGCTCGTATACTCCACCTGCTCCATTGACGCGGAGGAGGACGGCCTGCTGGTCAGGGATTTTCTGCGGAACCACCCGGAGTGGACGCTGAAAGAGGAAAAACTCATCCTTCCCCATCAGGAAAAATCGGACGGCGCGTATGCGGCCCTTTTGATCTGTGCTTGACCTCCGCCTCAATTTGGCAACAATGCGTCTTCCTGATTAATCTCATTCCACTATGTCCCGCAAACCTATCATTGCCGCCAACTGGAAGATGAACATCGGCCCCGCTGAAGGCGCCCAATTCATCGAAAGCTTCAAAAACCTCGTTAAGGGAAAAGACGTCGCGTGCGACACCGTCATCATCCCCCCCTTCACCACCATTCCCTCCGTGCTGAATGCCCTGAACGGCTGCTTCTGCGCCGCCGTAGGCGCCCAGAACGTCTCCCAGCATGACAACGGAGCCTACACTGGTGAAATCTCCACCAGCATGCTGAATGAACTGGGCCTTAAATACGTCGTGCTCGGCCACAGCGAACGCCGCCAGTACTTCGGTGAAACGGACGCCATCATCAACGCCAAGATCAAGAAGGCCATCGCCGCCGGCATCACCCCGATCTTCTGCATCGGTGAAACGAAGGACGAACGCCTGGGCGGCATTCTGGAACCCGTGCTGGAAATCCAGATCAAGGGCGGCCTCAAGGACCTCACCCCGGAAGAAGTGGCCAACCTGGTCATCGCCTATGAACCCGTCTGGGCCATCGGCACGGGCCTGACCGCCACCTCCAAGGAAGCGCAGGAGGCCCATGCTTTCATCCGCAAGGTCATTTCCGACGTCTTCGGCGCAGACACCGCCGCCAAGGTGCGCATCCAGTACGGCGGCTCCGTGAAGCCGGAAAACGTGGTGGAACTCATGACCCAGCCGGACATTGACGGCGCCCTGGTGGGCGGCGCGTCCCTGAAGCCGGATTCCTTCGCCGCCCTGGTCACTTCCGCCAAGTAAGCGGAACCAGGACATTTCCATTTCTCCAGGCCGGTCCCCCACGGGACCGGCCTTTTCCGTTTCCCGCGCTCCGGTAAACGCTTTTCATCCCGGACCGCAGTTTCTGCCTTTTCAAGCGGCAGCAATCATGCATAATGGCGTGAAATCATGAAAGCCCGCTCACTCACCTCCCGCAGCAAAGGTTTCACGCTCATTGAAGTTCTCGTAGTCATCGCCATCATCGCCCTGCTGGCAGGCGTATCCTACAGCATTTACTCCCACGCCACGGAAACGGCGGCCAGAACGCGCTGTACGGACAACCTGCGCCGCATCAGCGACTGGGGCAAGGAATTCGCAGGCCAGAACGGCGGCAAGCTCCCTTCCAGCGGCATGAAGGACAGCCTCTTGAGCGCCCGCGAATGCCGCAACTGGTGGGACGCCCTGGCCCCCATCGTGAACGCGGAGCAGCCGGACCTGATCGCCCGGAACGACAAGGAGCCGAACATGCTGCCGGACACCTTCCGGTGCACGGCTGACAAGCGCCCGGAAATCCTTGCGGCGGAAGACACCAACCTTCCCGCCAGCCCGGACACCATCTCCTACACCAGCTGGCTGGACAACAGGAAGGGCCGCCCCATGAACGTGGCGCGCGGCCAGGCTCTCCGGGGCAAGCCCTGGATCAGCGACGGCATCCCGATTGACGGACGCAGCGTCATCACGGAACAGGACTTTGAGGAAATTGTGGTTCCGGCCCTGGAACGCCACCAGGGAGGCATTATGGTGCTTTATGCGGATGGGAAAATCTCCGCCGTTGAAGACCCCACGTTTGAAAAGGTCACCAAGGACTCCTGAACCGCATTTCTCCGCTCACCGTGGGAAATTCCCTCGGCCCGGGACCGGGAAACCGATGGATTTTTCTTCCCTCTCCCGCTGATTCGCCTTTACGAAGCCGGGATAATCATTAAGGTTAGCGTTCAGATGAACCAGCACGCCCCTTTTCTGCATCCGTATGATGGAATGATACCGCTGCCTGTGGCAGGGTATGTCCTGGGCGCTGTTCTGCTGCTGGTCCACCTGTATGCGCTGGTCAAAAGACAGCAGGTTCAAGCCTTCCTGCTGGCCTCCCCGCGCAACCACCTGCTGGCGCAGGTCCTGCTGGCTATCGGCCTGTTCTGGTTCTTCCTGCTGGTGGCTCCGGAGGGGCTGGGCGTCCTGAGTTACTTCCGGGTGGGCCTGGCGGAATTTGAAGGCATCCGGTGGCTGCTCCAGCTTGCATGCCCCGTGTTCCTGGTGCTGATGGTCACGCAGGTGAAAAACCTGCTCTTTCCGCGCGCGCTCGGCATCTTCGGCCTGATGGTGGCGGCCCCCCTCCTCAGCGCGGCCTTCCTTCAAGACCCTGTCACCCGGCTGCTCATCCCTATCTGGTGCTACATCGTCATTTTCCTCTCCCTCCTCTGGATCGGCAAGCCCTACCTGTACCGGGACATGGTAAACAAAATCTGCTCCAGACCCGCCCTGTGGACGCCCCTGTGCCTGGGCGGCATGGCTTACGGAGCCGCCATCCTGCTCTGCGCCATCCTGTGGTGGTAGCAGGCGCGTTCCTTCCGGCACGCCGCATCACACGGCATAGGGCGCATTCAACCTCCGGGGAGATTCTCCAGGAACGGCAGGCACACGGAGAACAAGGGGAAAAACCTGCTTTTTCAACTCTGCTGCAAGAACCGGCAGCGGTCCCATCCACATAACAGCACACCACCTTTCCTCATGCGTTTCATTCCGTGTTTTTCCATCCTGGGCTGCATGGCCCTCTGCCTGCTCACTGTTGCCCCCTCCCTGGCGGACAAGCCCAACATCGTCCTCATCCTGGCGGATGACATGGGTTGGTCCGACCTTGGCTGCTACGGGTCTGAAATACCTACTCCGGCCCTGGACTCCCTGGCCAGGCAGGGCATGCTGGCTACCCGGTGCTACACGGCTTCCCGCTGCTCTCCTTCCCGCGCTTCCATCATGACGGGATGCGAACCCCACAAGGTGGACGTAGGGCTGCTGGACGATGACAGCGGGCGCCCCGGCTACCGCGGACGCCTCAACCCGGACATTCCCACCCTGCCGGAGCTCTTGAAAAAAGCGGGATACCGCACCTACCTTTCCGGAAAATGGCACCTGGGGAAAGTCCAGGGCACTTATCCATGGGACCGCGGCTTTGACCGTTACCGCGGATTACTGGGCGGAGCGGCGGACTACTACAAGCCCATGCCGGACCGCCCCTTCGGGGAAGACGGAAAACTGCTCAGGCCGGAGGATCTCCCGGAGGACTTCTACATGACGGATGACATCACCAAAACGGCCCTGGCCTACCTTGACGATGCCGCCAGAAACAAAAAACCCTTCTTCCTTTACGTGGCTTACACGGCACCGCACACGCCCCTTCAGGCCCCCCGGGAGGAAATAGAAAAAATGCTCCCGGCCTACAGAGGCAAATCCCCCCACGCCATTGCCGCCAAAAGGCTGGAAAAACAGAAGCAGACAGGTATTGTCCCCCCCTCCGCCAAACTGGGCATGGCGGGCAAATTCAATCCCGCGGGTTATGACAAGGCTACTGCGGAACGCAAGGAGTATCTTGCCGGCTGCATGGCTACCTATGCCGCCCAAATCTCCATCATGGACCGCGGCATAGGCCGCATCCTCGCCTCCCTGGACCGCCACCGCCTCAGCGGCAACACAATCGTCATATTCCTGTCGGACAACGGGGCAACGGCGGAAATGCCCCAGAACAACAGGAACAAGAAAACCGTCCTTCCCATCGGCCCCCTGGGAGAAGTGGGCTGCCGGGACGGGTACGGCCCCATGTGGGCCGCTGTCTCCAATACACCCTACCGCAATTATAAAATTGAAACCTTTGACGGGGGACTGTCCGCTCCCTTCATCATCCGCTACCCCTCCAAAATCCGCCCCGGCACGCGCTACCACTCACCCTTCCTCCTTCAGGACATCGCGCCCACCTGCCTCACGTGGGCCACGCTCCCGGTTCCGGCCCACATGGACGGCAAGCCGCTTAACGCCTACTGGGCCAATCCAGGAAAGCTCCCTCCGGCCAGGGTCTGGGACTACATTCCCAATACCTGCCCTCCCCGCACCATCTTCTGGGAGCATCAGAGGAACCGGGCGGCCCTGACCAACCAATTCAAGCTGGTGGCTCCCAACCGCGGGCCCTGGCAGGTGTACGATATCAAAGACAGGACGGAACAGAAAAACCTGGCACCCAGGCACCAGCCGCTCATTGAGCAGATATCCGCCCAGTACAAAAAGTGGGCGGCGGAAAACCATGCCGAATAACGCTGCCCGGAGACAAGAACGGGAACCGGCCATCCCCGCCTGTTAAAAATACATTTTCCCGCCGGTATCCGTAAAAGTCATTTATGATAAATGACTCCCCATTCATTCATTTACGGGGAATTCCATAAAAAATCCAGCCTTCCGGCCCGGGGCGGAGTTTGGCCCCCTTCTTTTTATCCTGGAAATAAAAAGATTTTCAATTTGAAAATAAAACACGGCAGAACACTGCGGTTTAACAAACCGTTTCCCAAACGGAAAATCATTCTTTTTTCCTAACAATTATTGGAACCGAAGAAGCATTATCAATCAAAGAAATACCGTATTAGAATATTTCTAAATTAATAAAAACTCATTGATTGTAAATAAATTTTATTTAAACTCACATAAGTAAAGACCACTCCACTTCCTTCTCCGCACTCTTCCCCTCTCCAATATCCAATATGGAATATTTTTGAGAATCAACCCGTAACACACCTTTAACAAGACTTATACAGCATCACCTTAATTTCAACCAATTTTTCTCCCGCTTCTTTATATGTCCAAAGAGACTTCCTTCATCAAGAAAGCAAACCTGTTCCAGCCCATTCTGGTTATTGTCATCTCCATCATCGGAGGAACGCCCATGGAGAAAGCCAATACGGGAAAAATCGTCCTGCTTGTGATCCTTGGCGCGGCTTTCATTGTTTGGCATGTGGAATGTCAAAGGCTGATCAACAGGAGGAGGGAAGAAAAAGAGCATACCTGCACCCTTAAAAACCGGAGCGCCGCCCTTTATAAAAAGACGTACGCCTCGCTGAGCGGAGAATATGAACACTTTGCCAACAAGCTGAACGGCGGAGCCTGCCGGGAGAACAAGACGGACGGTTCCCGCGGAACAGCGGAGAGTTTCAACGGCGCCTGCCTGTTCCTGTGCTCCACGATTGCCGCAGCTCTGGCCGAATACAAGAATTCCCTCATCTTTGAAGTGCTTTATATCCAGGCGGAACGGCAGGATGATCAAACTTTCCTGCGCGTTACGGGCTATGCGCAGGGAGAACACAATAATGACACCCCTTCCCTGCTGGCCCAGCCTCCGCGCCCTGTGACCGGAACTCCCTCCATGCTGGACGAACAATTGTTCGCGGAACGCCATCTCAGCCCCCTGGTTCTCTCCGGTCCCGGAGAAGTGAGGCGCAGCTTCTACCGGAAACGCAACCAGCCCCCGGAGGAAAAATACATGCAGTACCTCGCCATTCCCGTCCTGAGCAGGAGGAATGAAATCATCGGGCTCATTGAAGTAGCCATCAAGAAAACGCCGTTCATCTCCCCCGTGGTCATGCTGGAAACCCATGAACTGGCGGACATCAAATCATGGCTGTACCATCTGAAGGACCATTTCCTGCTGTTCCATGAAATAGAACGCGCTGTCCAGCGTGACTTTCATGAAACTCCAGTCCAAATAAGTAATTGATGTTTATTCAAACAATCACGGGGCAACAACGAGACAGGCTGTCCATTGGATCCACCTAAAAAGAAACTCTGCAAGGAACTATTCCTTGCAGAGTTTCAGAGGATAAAAAATGAATGGTACTTGGACCGGGACTCGAACCCGGGACCAATAGATTAAAAGTCTACTGCTCTACCAACTGAGCTACCCAAGCACTTACCCTTGCTGGAAGGGCGGAGGCAGTAAACACCACGCCCCCTTTCATGGCAAGCGCAAAATGGAAGGCGGACAAAAAAAGATCAGGATTCCATGTATTCCTGCCACCGGGCGCGCCATTCCGCGGGAATGCGCGTGGGCCGTCCCTGGGGCATCTGCACCAGGGCAAGCTGCTGATGGGCTTTCACCAGCAGGTCGTTGTTGGAAGCGCGGCGCATTTCAAAATCGCACCAGAACGAGGCCCTCTCCACGGATTGCAGCCACCCTGTCGTGACAATGGTGTCCCCCAGCACGGCAGGGCGCACGTAGTTGATCTCATGGCGCACCACTACGGCGAATTGCCGGAGACCGCTCATGGTTTTATAGTCCATCCCCAGCCTGGCCCCCAGTTTGGTGCGGCAGGCTTCAATCATCCGCAGGTAGGCCAGGTTATGAACCACTCCTCCGCAGTCCGTATCATAAAACATGACTTCATCTTCCGTGTGAAACACCAGCTCCGGATTCATGGTTGCCATTGTAGGAAGGAAACGGGCAGGCTGAAAGAAAATTCCGGTTCAGCCATGCCATGCATGGTGCGTCCGCGCCAGCGTGAATACGCACACGGAGGCCGCCCCGGCCTTGAGGAGCAGATGCGCGCAGGCGTCCGCCGTGGCCCCGGTGGTGAAAACGTCATCCACCAGCAGAACGTCCCTTCCCGCAACAGGATGGCGTTTTATCCTTTGTTCATCCGCAGCATAGATTTTCCGGGCGTGCCTGAGGCGCTGCTCCCGCGCCAGGCTGGCCTGGGGCAGCCGGTCCGGCAGGCGTTTCAGCACTCCGGCACAGGGCCAGCCGAGTTCCCTGCCCAGCAGAACCGCCAGTTCCTGCGCCTGGTTGTACCCCCTGCGGACAAGCTTGCGGCGGTGCATGGGCACTGGAACAAGCAGGCGTTTTTTCCCGCCGAACCAGTGGGGATTTCCGCGCACGGCATCCGCCATCATCCCGGCAAAGGTTCCGGCCAGATGCACGGCCCCGGCATATTTGAAAGCCAGCAGGAGGTCTCTCAAAGCCCCTTCATTCACATAAGCAGCCCGGGCCTCCTCAAAGGACGGCGCGCCTTCCGCACAGCGGCGGCACAGGCCGGACGGGATAAAGGAGCCCTCCGCAGGTTCCCCGCAGACGGCACAGCAGGGCGGTTCAACGGGGAGGAAGCGCTCCCGGCATTCCGGGCAGACATGGCAGCCGTCCAGGCCGCCGCGGCCGCACAGCTCGCAGATAAAGGGATACACCCAGGAGAGCCACTCCCTGAACACCGTCCCCAGCATATCCGCACGGCTGAATTGGAAATGCGGCCTACTGGCCGTCCTCCCCGCCGCGGGGGCCGGCTTCCTCTTCTTCCGGCATGTCTTCCAGAAGCTTGTCTATGGCCTCAATAAAGCGCCACGGGCAGCGCTTGCGCTGGTATTTGCGCCAGAGCACGTCCCGCAGGGTCACCCAGTGCCCGCGCGTGAATTCCACGTGCTCCCATTCCACATCATCACGTTCCGCACGGCCCACCTTGGGAGCGCATTCCAGCTTCCATTTGTTGGCGTGGTGGCATGCCCTGTACACCAGGGTGCCTTCTTCCGTGCGTTCTTTCCACGTGTGAACTTCCATGGGGGCGAGTGTAAGGAAGAACAGCCACGGGTAAAGAGGAATTTTTGCTAGTCATCCGCCCTTGCGCGATTAGTATGGCTCTGTCATGAACGACACTGAAATGATCGAATGCCGCGAGCCTGCCCTCCAGATGCAGCGCCTCATCGCCATCATGAAACGCCTGCGAGCCCCCCAGGGCTGCCCCTGGGACGCGGAACAAACCCACCGCTCCCTGATTACCAACATGATTGAGGAAGCTTATGAGGTGGTGGACACGATCCAGCGGGACGACTGGGAGCAGATGAAGGAGGAGCTGGGCGACGTTTTGCTTCAGGTGGTTTTTCATGCGGAGATCGCCCGGGAGGCGGGTCGTTTCAATTTCAATGACGTGGCCGCGGAAGTGAGCGAAAAGCTCGTGCGCCGCCATCCCCATGTGTTTGCCCAGTCCACGGCGGATACGACGGATGCCGTGCTGACCCAGTGGGACAAGATCAAACGCCAGGAAAAAGGCACGGAGGCCACCCCGTACCTGCACGGAACGGGCAAGGGGCTGCCGCCCATGCTCCGCGCCTGGAAGCTTCAGAAGAAAGCCGCCAAAGTGGGGTTTGACTGGCCGGACGCCCAGGGCGCCCTGGACAAGGTAAAGGAAGAAACCGCGGAGTGTGAGGAAATCCTGCCCGCGGCGGAGGGGGACCCGCGCGTCACGGAGGAACTGGGGGACTTGCTTTTTTCCGTAGTCAACCTGTGCCGCAAGAAGGGCATTGATCCGGAAGCGGCCATGGCGGGAGCCAATAAAAAGTTCGAGCAGCGTTTCAATGAGATGGAACGCCTGCTTTCCAGGGACGGCGTGTCCCTGGAGGAGGCAGGGCTGGATGCCATGGAGGAACGCTGGCAGCAGGCGAAGTCCTCCCGGTAAAAGACGCTCCCGTTCCGGGCTGGACCTTGTCCGGGCCTTCCGTTTTTATCTATTCCGGCGCCGCACGCATCATCAAGCGTACGGCGCCGGAATGTTTTAACGCGGGAAATTTCAGTTCCTGCGGCGGCGCAGCAGCAGCGCGCCCAGCCCCAGCAGGCCAAGCGCGGCCGTTCCGGGTTCCGGAACCGTACGTACCAGAGTCACCACGCCGTCCCGCATCCAGGAATCCCCGTTTTCCAGCAGGAATCCGGCGTTTTTCAGGGCGGCGTCATAAAGAACGGAGGCCAGGGTGGCATCCCCGCTGAACGTATTGGTGAGGGAGCCGTCGTAAAGAACAAAGTGAATGGCAGTCACCCTGGAATCCACCAGTTGCGCAATCAGGGCGGCGGAACATTCCGTGAGCATCAGGTTCACTCCCCCGGAGAAGTCCACGGAGGCGTTCCCCGCTCCGGTAATGAGCGCGTTGGTCGTCCACGTGCCGGGGTCCGTCATGGAGAAATTGCCGTCCGCATAGCTGATGTTCAGGTTCGGCGCAGTCCGGGACGTGGAGACGGAGGAGACGGCCAGGGAGGAAAGTTCCCCCAGCCTGATGCCGGAATCCGCCGCATGAATGAGCATGTCTTCCACGCGGGCCTCCTGCCCCGCGGCCACCTCCAGCACGGAACCGGAGAATTCCGTATGGGCCAGCGCCGCCCCGGTCCTGACGCTTACCCGGACCCCGTTCAACTGCGCCCGGTCCGCGGCGCTTGCTCCCCTGACGATTCCGGTTCCTGCGGAGGACCCGAAGGAAGCGCGCTCCACCGTGGAGGAGGAAGCCCCGTCCCGCGCCGTCACCGCCACGGAAATACCGGACAGGGAGGAGGAATTCAACGTGTTCACGGAGGCGCCCGCACCCGCCAGTTTCACGGAGCTGGCGTAGGAGACCGTTTCCGCCTTCACATCCAGCCGGGAATTGGCCCCCAGAAGCTCCACGTTTGCCTTTTCATTGAGCGCTCCCGCATGGGCCAGTTCCAGCGCGGCGTGGTCCGTCACCTGGTAGGTGCCCGCCCATGTATTGGCGCCCCCCAGCACCACACGCCCGTTTTTGCCGGCGTTGTCATTTTTAATGATGATGGTTCCGGAGGTTTCGCCGGGCTTGATGACGCCGTTAAGCGTCATGACATGGCTGTCACCGGAGGCCGTCATGGTATCCGGGCCGTACCCGGTCGTGTCCAGCACAAAGGCCTTGCCTCCGGCGTCCACCACCATTTCATGATGATTCTCCCAGTCCGCGTCCAGCATGCCCAGCACGCCGCCGCCGTTCAGAAGAATCGTATTGCCGGTTTTCTGCACACCGTCTTCCGTATAGGGAGTTCCGGACAGGGTGCCGAAGCCGGAACCCAGGCGCAGAACGCCGCCGTCATTAACCTGCACGTCATAATCATACAGCGCCTGCCATCCGTCCCTGCCCACCACCAGGCTGCCATCCTGCCCCACGTTCATTTCCCCAACCAGGAAGAGGGCCTTCTCCACCTTCAGGGAACCGGCGTCAATAGTCAGGAAAGCCAGGCGCGCATTCCCCGCCGTCTGGGAAAAGACGCCCGTTTTCACCAGGCCTATGTAGCCGGAGTCATACTTTTTGCCCGTATCGTACATGTCAATGTACTGCCCAAACCCCAGGTTGCCGTGATAAACGCGGTCCGCCGTATCCACCGCCAGCAGGAGGGTGGTGGCGGAGTCCCGTCCTGCGGAAGCTTCCGTAGTGACGCAGGAGGCTTCATCATTCCCCATGATGCCCGCCAGAGTCAGGTTGTGGACCTCCTCCACGGAATCAAGATGCAGCACCGTGTTGCGGACGCCGTTCAGGCTCAGGTCAAACAGGGATTTCATCCAGGTATCCCTGTCCAGGCACACCTGTACCGTTCCCTGCCCGTTTTCCGCCCCGCCCATACTGACCTTTCCGTGGAAACCGGAACCGTCTTCCAGTTGAAAAACGGTCTGGCCGCCGCCGTTGGCATGCTGCACCACCAGATTGGCGGTGGCCCCACCACGGACGGTGGAAATAACAGCCCCGATCACCCTGTCCGTGTGGGATACCTCCACCACGGAATTCTCGGCGATCGTGAGCAGGTTGCCCAGGGAGGCCACCTGCTGGATAAATCCGCCGCTCCGGTAGTCCAGAACCAGGGAGGTGCCGTTAAACATCCGGATTTCCCCGGTGCCCAGGGCGGCGGCGTCCCGCATGACGATCCTGCCTCCGTTGACTTCCGTTCCGCCGGAATACGTGTTGGCCGTTTCCATCACCAGGGTACCCGCTCCGTCCTTGGTCAGGATGGTCTTCCATCCGCTGGTTTCGTAATCCTCCGGCAGGGAGCCGTCCGCAATCAGGCCGCCGTCCGCATGGGCGCGGAAAATGTAGTTGACGTCATCCTTCACGCGGATGGATGCCGGGCGCACTTCTCCCTTGATGAGCACCACGTTGAAATCCTCCCCGCCTTCCTTTTCCACCATTCCCGTCTTGTCTGCGCCTTCCGCGCCAAAGGCCACGTGATAGGTATCACGGTAAAAGCCGTTGAGTCCCAGATTCTTGTCCAATCCTTCCAGCCAGTGGCTGCGGTCGGTACCCTCGCCATCCGCCAACTCGTTGCCAAACCAGACGTTATCCGTGGCGGCCACGTATTCCCCCTCGCTCCGGCCTTCCCCGTTGTACCAGGTGCGGATGGGCGTATTGGTCACCGTCATGACCAGGTTCATGTTGTCCTCGGAAATTTTAATGATGCCGAACCAGCCGTTGCCGACGGAGATCGTGCGCGTTTGAAAGCCGCCCAGCGTCCCGTCCACGTAAATGCCGTTTTCCGTGGTTGCCAGGTAATATTTCTTATCAACCGTATTTGTGTTTCCGAAGTCGTAACCGTCAAAACGCACCAGGATATCCCCGTCCAGGTTCAGGCGCCCTGAATCCGCCATGCCATCCAGCCCCTTGATGGCCAGCAGGGGATGCTCCTGCCATTCAGAAGGCAGGATATTACAGTCAAAGTACAGGAAAGAGGTGTCGGAAACCGTCACGGAACCATTCACTACAGCCGTTTCAGGGACCGTCACCGGGCCGTCCCCCGCGTTCACACTGAAGGCCTTGTCCGTCACGATGTGAAGGGCATACCCCGGATTGATCGTCATGCCGCCTTTGGCCGCTCCCCAGTCCTGCACCGTGCCGCCGGAAGTGACGCCGCGTGTCACGCCCAGGTCCAGGGTAGTGCCGCCGTGCAGGGTGGCGCTCGTCTTCACATTCAGGTTGTTGAAACCCAGCGTCCCTTCCCGGAGAACCAGGCGGTTGACGGCAGCCGTATGGATGTACTGGGCTCCCGCGCCCGTCTTGGTCAGGGAAAGGGTTTCCTTGCTGGCGGCCGTCACCTTGCCGGAAGTGGCGGATCCGTACTCGGAGGCAATGCCTAAAACGCCGGCAAAGTACAGGCTTTCCGTCTCCTTCACGTCCAGCGTCAGCGTACTGTTGGAGTTGGTCAGCACACGCAGCGTATCCACCTCGCTTCCCACGGTGTAGTTCTTCCCGTAGTATTCGCTGTCCTGCGTCTTGCCGATCAAGTCACCCTGCAGTCCCGCCAGAACGGAGTCCTTCTGCACCAGCAGGATGTGGTAAAGGTCCATGCGCTCCTTGCCTTCAAAAGCGGTGCCGTTGTCCGCCGCATTCACGGTATGGGCGCGCGTCAGGTCCACCTTGGCGTTCCGCAGCGCGTCGTCTTCCACGATAAGCTGCACGGCGCCGGGCTTGCGGACGGCAAGAATGTCATTGTTGGAATCCGCATTGGCGGGGGAGTCCGCCTCGGAATACAGAATGTAGTTGTCCAGCTTGACGGTGCCGGTAAAACTGGATTTTTCTCCCGGAGCCAGACTTTCATCACAGATATGGAACATGCTCACCCATTTGTCCCGTCCGCCATTGGTCGTGGAGGTATAGCCCATCAGCGTCAGTTCTCCATAACCGTCCAGCCTGCCGGTCATGGACAGCGTGCGCCAGTGGCGGGAAGTCAGGTAATCCCACTGGTAGCCGGAGGAACCTGCGCCGGGCAGGTCCTCTTTCTCCGCCAGGGTGAGCGGGGAATAGCCTATCACTACCTTTGCCGTGTCCTTGGAGGACGTGCCTATCTGGATATTGTTGGCTATGGAAGGGTTGCGGTAATGGGAATCCAGTTCCGTGGCAAAAGGGTAATTCACATATAGTTCCGTTCCGTCCGCCATCCGGATGTCTCCGGACCCCAGAGCCCCCTGCCGGGCCACCAGAATGCTGCCCTCCAGAATCTCCGTGCCTCCGGAAAAAGTATTGCCGGTGGCCAGGGTCAGCATGCCCGCCCCTTCCTTGACCAGCTTTCCCGCGATGCCTTCCCCGGCATCCGCAATGCTGCCCGTTCCCCCGTCCGCGGCGTGAAAGACATAGCCCATGCCGCCGTTCGCCTCCTTGTCCACGGAAACCGTCAGCCTGGAAACGCGCACCGTTCCGTCCAGAGTAACGTCAAAGCTTTTCACGGCGTGGCCGGACAAGTCCTGCATGCCGAAGAGGACTTCGCGTTCCCCGTTGCGGAACGTGAGGCTGCCTTCCCACGGACTGCCGCCCCTGGCGCCGTCAGACCACACATTGCCGTCCGGGGCCTGGACGCTGTTTCCCTGCCAGACGTAATAGTTGAATTTGTCCGCGTCAAAGTAGGTCCCTTCCAGGGAAGAGGAATCCAGCCCTGTCACGAGCATCTGCCACTGGTCATCCCCCTGCACGTTCAGAGTCAGTCCGCTGTAAACGTCAATATCCCGGTAAATCCAGTTTCCGTCCGCATCCCTTCCCTCGGTGTACCTGACTTTTTCCTTCTGCACGGCATCCGCAAAGGAGAGGGTATTGCCCTCCGTCACGGAAATAAGCTTCCGGGATTCTCCGGACTGAATGCCGGATTCAGGAATAACCACCGTCAGCGCGCTTCCTTCCGCAAACTGCACGGAAGAATCCAGCCGGAACGTTCCCGCCATATCCAGGCTCAGTCCCTTGCTGAAAACAAGAGTTCCTGCGGACTGCCAATTCATGCCGTTCAGGCGGGAAGCCGTTTCATGGTAATCCAGGGCAAGGGAGGCTCCGTCGGCAATGTCCAGCAGGCCGCCGGAGGAAATGGAGAGGGATTCACGGATGGCCAGGGAGCCGCCGGCGCCCAGGCGGAGCACGCCGCCCCGGATGTCCACGCTGCCCAGCCTGCCTTCATGGATGGTTTGCTCCCCGGCGCCCTTTTTAACCAGGTTGATGCTTCCGGTACCGTCCGCCTGAATGGCCTGCCCGTTTTTGTAGCTCTCATTCTTTTCCGTCCCCTCATAATAGGCGCCGTCCGCTCCCAGACCGCCGATCACCCCCCTGAACTCATGGTTCTCCGCACCGTCAATAGTCAGAGTAGCCGTGGTCCCGTTGCCCACTGTGACACGGGAAGAGGCTCCCTCCGTAGTTCCCTCCAGGCCGGAGATAAGCAGATCCCCCTCCAGCTTCAAAATCACCTGCCCCGGCGTTCCGGCATTCCCCGTCAGCCAGCCGCCCAGGCCGGCCGGGTCCTTCCCTCCCTGGCGGATCAGGGACAGGTCAACCACCGCAGCGTTCATGTCACCCGCCGCCTGAACCTGGACGGGCGTATTATAGCCCTCGGAAGAAAGGCTGGAACGGGGGGCGGCCGCCTGTACTACTCCGCTGAAGCCGCTCATGTCCGCCCCCGTCAGGTCAAAAATGCTTACCCGGCTGCGGCTCGTGTTCTCAAATACCAGTGTTCCCGTACCGGAAATGGTACCCTCCAGAAAAGCCGTGCGCGCCGTGGAGCTCGTGAACCCCAGGTACACTTTGGCCCCGGAACCTCCGTCCATCCGGATATTCACGCCGTAATGCTTCTCCTTGTTGCCGTCGTCGCTGACATTGGCACTGTCCAGGAAAATATCCCCGTCCCCCTCCATGCGCACCATTCCCCCATACCCTTCTTCCAGGGAAACGCTGTCCCCTCCCGCTACAACAATGTCCGCGGGCGTTTCCGCCGCAACGGCAAAGTTATCCGGACCGCGGACCGCAACGGCATCCTCCGCAGGATGCCTGCCGGACTCCATGCCCGGTTTCTCCCAGCCGGCCCACTTTTCTTCATCTTCACTTTTTTCATCATCCTCCCCGTCTGAAGAACCGGAATTTTCCTTCAGCGGGTCAGAAAGAAAGGGGGGGGGGGTAGAATATCTTACGTTAAACGGGTTATAGGACATGGGACGGCTATTCCCTGAAACCAGGGCGTTTGCCAGCACTCCATACACCAGTTTTGCCTGCGCATCTTCATGGCTCTGGAAGGTATACTCCTGGTCAATATGGGAGACCGCCACCTTCTTCCTGTAAAGTTCAGCGGGCTTGCTTTTCCTCTTGAGGCTCCACTTCCCTTCCGGGGTCAGCGGCAAAGCGGGGGTAACCAGCGCCAGGCGCTCTCCCTGCGCCGTTCCGGCGTCTCCGGATACCAGTCTGACTGCGGCATTCACCACCCGGCCAAGGCGGTTTTCAAAATAAAATGCGGAGGAATCCTCCCGGAACCCTTTCTTCCCGGGCAGATACCGCACCAGCAGGCCGCCGCCCTGTTCCAGCGTTCCGTAATCCGCCGGGTTCAGCAGATATTCATTGTCTTCCAGAACCGCCACGCCGCCATCAGCCAGGAGAACGTTTTCTCCCGCCGCCGGCCTTCCTGCGGAAAGGGAGGTTCCCGCGCACATCCCCAGAACACCAGCGAAACAAGTAATAAAAGCAATATTCATTGTGATGACGGATGAAAAAGTGCGCGGCGTATACACCCTGCTTTTCTGGCTGTCAAATGAAATATCTGTTTTTTACCATTCTGCTGAAACACAATATCATAACCATGACGATCTGCCCTGTCCCCTTATAAACGGGGGAAAAACAGGGCTCCGGAACGACTCGTAAAAACCGACAGCCATGTAAAAAAAAATCCTTGCCGCCGCCCGGTTTTTCCCGGAAAAGCAAAACAAAAAACGGAACGGAACGGCTGCCGCCGCTGCCACGGGAAAGAGGCCCGGAATCAGGCCATCATGTCCATGTTCGGGTCCTTCCAGGCCGGGTCATACCCCTTGGCGTAGCTGAACACGTGTTTGTGCATGTATTCAAAGTACTGCTCCTTCTGCATGGGGGTAAGCCGCTCCCAAATGGCCACGTTCAGGGCGCGGCATACCTTCTGCATCATCTTCAGGGTAAGCTGGCGTCCCTGCCGCGCTTTCTGGACCTGCTTGTGAGTAAGCTGCTCCGGGGAGATTTCCACCAGGTCATGGTTGGTCAGATGCCAGCGCTTCATCAGTTCATCCAGGGGCTGTTCTCCGTGATTGCGTTCGGTTCCTGTAGCTTCCTCTTCCATACGCCTTTCTTCGTGCCCTATTTCGGGAAAATAGGCAATACATCATTGCCGCATCAGCACTTTTTTTGCATTTCCAGTTGCCCGGCGTGCTGATACATGGTTCAATCCCGCTCTGTTGCAATAAGATGATTAGCGAGAAAGAGGAATTACTGGAATGGCGCAAGCGCGCCACCGCACAGCCCACGGGACGCGTCGTCCTGGACCTGGAGGCAGACAGCCTTCACCGCTACCAGGAAAAGATTTGCCTGATCCAGTACGCGGATGAAACGGGCTCCTGCCTGATTGACCCTCTCTCCATTGAAGACATGGGGCCGTTTTACAACTGGCTGAAGGAAACGGAAGTCTGGATGCACGGCGCGGATTATGACATGTGCCTCTTCCAGAACGCCTGGGAAACGCTGCCCGCCATGATCTGGGATACGCAGACCGCGGCGCGCCTGCTGGGCTTCCGCCAGTTCGGGCTGGCCGCCCTGGTGGAACACTTCCATAACGTCACGCTGAGCAAATCCTCCCAGAAGGCGGACTGGGCGCGGCGCCCCCTTTCCCCCACCATGGTCACCTACGCCCTGAATGACGTCAATTACATGCTGGACATGGCGGACAAGCTGACGGCCGCCCTCCGGGAAAAAGGACGCATGGGCTGGTTTGAAGAAATTTGCAGGCACTCCATGGACCGCGCCCGTGAGCGCCATCTGGCCGGCCACCAGGATCCCTGGCGCATCCAGGGCTGCGGCAAGCTGAACAGGAAAGGGCTGGCCGCCCTCCGGGAGCTGTGGACCTGGCGTGACTCGGAAGCCAAGGCATGGGACAGGCCCGCGTTCATGGTCTGCTCCAACGCGGACCTCATCCAGTGGAGCCTGGCCCTTCAGGAACAGCGCACCGTGACTCCTCCTCCCCGTTTCCACGCCCACAGGCGCAGCCGGTTCATGGACGCGCTTCAGAAATTCTACCTGCTGGATGAAGACGACTACCCTTGCCGCCCACGCATCCAGCGCCGCCAGCATTCCGACCAGTTTGAGGCCAACATGGACAGACTGTGCAAGCTCAGGGACCGCAAGGCGGAAGAACTGGGCATGGAAGGCTCTTTCATCATCACCCGGGCCTCCCTGGAAGCCATTGCGGAAGATGAGGAGAAAGGAGTCTCCACCCTGCTGAACTGGCAAAGGGAAGCCCTGGGCCTTTAATCGCGGCCCCGTTTTCCCGGCACACGCCCTGAACGGGAAATCCCGCGGGATGCGTCATGACTTAAACGGAGTGATTTGCCTCTTTTCTTTCTCCGGGTGCATCATCTAGGATGCGGACGCACTCACGCTCCCGTTCCACTGATTCACCTGACAACCATGTACCGTCCCCTTATCATCCTCAGCCTTCTGGGCGTTTTCACCGCCCAAGGCAGACAGGCAGGAACCGAATTGCTCCGCCCGGACCAGCCGGAACCTCCGGCCCACCTGCTGGCGGACATCAATTTGCTGGGCGGGGATTACGGGGATGAAACCGCCCCCATCCCCAACGATTCCCTCACGCAGGCCCTGACCGGCCTCCATGCCAAAGCGCACCGCGCCGGGCTGGAATTCCTGGTGGAGAACGCCTTTTCCTACAATTCCATCCACCATCCGGCTCCGGACAAGCCCGGCACCCAGCTCTGGTACCTCCTGCACGCCCATGCCAACTACCGCCTCATCCAGGCGCCCCGCAACCGGGAAACATGGCTGAAGCTGGAGCTTTCAGGCTCCACCGCCCTGACCGGGAAGACGTGGAGGGGCGGCAACATGAATGACGCCATCGGCCTGACGGGGGACACCCATACGGACATCTTCGGGGAAAGAATCTTCTTCCTGCCGGAAATTGCGCTCCTGCAAACCTTCAACCGGGGGAAAAGCGCCATCGTCGCGGGCGTGGTGAACCAGACGAATTATTTTGACACCAACAGCTACGCCAATTCCTCCTTCGGCCAGTTCTGCGCCTCCCCCTTCGTCAACAACCAGGTCATTCCCATGGCGGATTCCAACCTGGGCGTCATCTTCCAGCACCAGTTCCACGAGCAGTGGTACGCCATGCTGGGCGGCAACTTCACCAGCTGCCCCCAGAACGCCTCCCCGCTGAAGCACACGGACGGCAAGAACTTCAACATTTTAGCGGAACTGGCGTGGGTGCATGATTCCGGCGCCGTCAAGCTCACCCCTTTCATGGCCCGCATCAATGAACTGCCGGACGGGGAGGAAAGGAAGAACCTTAATACCGTGGCCGGCATCGCCCTGAATGTGGAGCAGCAGCTTGGCGGGAGCCCGTGGAAGGCCTTCTGCCGCGCCGGGTGGAGCGATTCCACGCGGGACAACTTCTGTGGCGCCGCCGTCCAGTGGTCCGGCGGCTTCGTTTGCAGCCAGCCTCTCCAGCATCTGGGCATGTGTGAAGAGGGGGAGGCCAACCAGTTCGGCATTGCCCTGGCCGTAACGCGTCCGGACGACGGGAGCATGGCGGAAGGACGTTCCAGGAGCAAAAAGGAAGTGGTGATGGAATGCCACTATAACATTTCCGTGACTCCCTGGTTCCTGATCCAGCCCTCCCTGCTGTGGATTTCCAACCCGGCGGGCAGGGATGACACCGGAAACGCCAGCGTCTTCCGGCTGCAAACCATCCTGACGTTTTAAATGGTGCCGGAACAGGCGGCACAAGGATTCCCTTTCTTATTTATTTAACGGGAAGGGCCCTTTTCCAGCAGGTACGCGGCCATTACCTCCATCATCATGCGCTCCAACCGCCATTCATGCGCCCTCCTGGTCGCGGTCACCGCCTGTGCGCTGGCCATCTGCGTCTTCCTCTGGCGGAGCCGGCAGAAGAAAAGCGAAACGGCGCGGGAATACGCGGCTCTGGTGATGCCGGGACCGCGCCAGGAGAGCACTCCGGCCCAACAGAGGGAGCTCCTTGAAATCCTCAGCAGGAGCCCGGATGAAGCTTCTCCGGAAAAGCCCCGCTCCGGAAACGCCGGGGCGTCCCGGCAGGAAAAAACAGGGGTGCCCCTTCCTCCCGGGAGCCGAGAAAAAATCTTTCCCGGCCCGGCGGCGCGTGCTAGGGTGGGAGGCGATGAATCACGCCGATTTAGACCAGTTGCTGATCCTCCAGGAGAAGGACGTGCGGATTTCCAAGCTCCGGAAGGAGCTGGCCTCCCTGCCGGAACAGAGAACACGCCTGCTGCGCCAGATGGAGGCCATCAAGCAGAAGGCCGTGGCTGCCAAGCAGGAAGTGGCGGGCATTGAAAAGAGCATACGGGACGTGGAAGCCACCGTTGAAACGAAACGCGCTTACATCGGCAAGATGAAAACCCTCCAGTCCAACACCCGGAAAAACGAGGAATACCAGATGTGCATCCAGGAGGTGGAGAAGACGGAGGCCGTCATTGACTCCCTGGAAACTTCCGAGCTGGAACTGATGGAACGCCTGGAAACCGCCAAGGCGGACATGGCGCAGAAAATCCAGCGCGCGCGGGATGCCCAGCGCGAGATGGAGGAGACGCTGGCCCGCTTTGACCGGACGGCGGAGACGGACAAGGAGCTTCTGGACCATTTGAATGCGGAACGCGCGGACCTGGCCGCAGCCGTTCCGGAAGATTCCCTGGGGGAATACGAACGCATGACCAAAAGCAAGGGGGTTCCTGTGATTGTGCCGATGGATGAAAAGGGCCACTGCGGCGGCTGCCACATGGTCATTACGGATAACGCCCGCATGAAGGTGCTGGGCGGCCACGAAACCGTTTACTGCGACAATTGCCACCGCGTCCTCCACTGACGGAGTTTCCAGGCACGCCGCCGGGCTTATCATGAAATCCAGATCGGAAGAGTTTGAAGAGTGGGGAACGGAAGTCATCTTCGGCCGGGCCAAGGGCTTCCGCGCCACGATGATGCGCATGGTCCTGCGCGGAGCCTCCTGGCTGTTCAGGCTGGTGGTGCTGGCGCGGCTGTACCTGTTCCATTCCAGCATTGCCAGACAGGCACGGCTGGGAACGCTGGTGGTCAGCGTGGGGAATATCACCGTGGGGGGCACCGGAAAGACCCCGGTGGTGGAGCTGCTGGCCCGCACCCTCACCCAGCGCGGCCGCAAGGTGGCCATCCTGACCCGCGGCTACAAGAGCGCGGACCTGGACGAACCCCAGGAATGGAAGGATGAGCACGGCGGCCGGGTGGAGCAGCTTCCCAAGATCGCCAGCGACGGAAAGACCCGCTACCTGGGCCCCCTGCATTCCGGGGACGAGCCGTTCATGCTTGCCAAGAATCTGGACGGCGTGGCGGTGCTGGTGGACAAGAACCGCATCAAGTCCGGCATCTTCGCCATTGAACACCTGGGGTGCGACACTCTTCTGCTGGATGACGGCATGCAGTACCTGAAACTGGCGCATGAGCTGGACATCGTGCTGGTGGACTGCGGCGCGCCCTTCGGTACCGGGGCCATGCTTCCGCGCGGCACGCTGCGGGAACCCAGGGGCAGCCTGGCGCGCGCCAGCTACATCATTCTGACCAAATGCGGCGGCAAGCCCCAGGATGAACTGATCGCCGCCATCAGGAAGTATAATCCCGTGGCGGACATCATCGTAAGCGACCACGGGCCCAAGTACCTGGAAAACGTGTTCACCGGGGAACGGCTCCCTCTGGAGGCTCTCCGGGGAAAATGGGTGGCGTGCCTCAGCGGCATCGCGCGCCCGGAAAGTTTTGAAGATTCCCTGCGCTCCCTGGGCGCGAACGTGGAAATCTGCCGCAGGTTTCCGGACCATCACTGGTTTGAGCAGTCGGAACTCCAGGAGTTTTACGACCGCTGCGCGGACCGCGCCATGGATATGATCGTGACCACGGAGAAGGATGCTGTACGGCTGGAAAAACCGGAGGAGGACCCGGAGGTCCCCATTTACTTCCTGCGCATTGAGGTGGAGATCTATGAGGGCCCGGAGGCGTGGGAGCGCTGCGTGGACCGCATCTGCGGAATTTCAGCGCCGCGGCCGCGGGATGAATGGGCGCCTTCCTCATCCTTTTGAAATGGCTTCCCTTTCCGGAGGTTCTCCGGAAATTCACCGCTTTTATGCAGGGAAGGCCGCTTGACTTGCCTGGAAAATCATGTGAAACAAGAGGGCAGTATTTTTCCCATGAAGGCATTTACCATCACCTCTATTCTGGCTGCCGCGTGCCTCCTCTCGGCTCATTCTCCGGCTGAAACCGCGGCAGAAAACAAAACCGGGTCCGCGGCCGTCCAGCCGGCGGCAGGCATTCCCAGGCAGGACCCCCAGCTGATTAAAGGGAAGCTTCCCAACGGACTGACTTACTTCATCCGCCCGAACGCGGAGCCCAAGGGCCGTTTCAGCATCCGCCTGCGCGTCAACACGGGTTCCTTGAATGAATCGGATGACATCCAGGGGGTCTCCCACTTCCTGGAACACATGGTCTTCAACGGCAGCACCCATTTCAAACGCGGGGAAATGATTCCCGCCATGCAGAAGGAGGGCCTGGGCCTGGGCGGGGACGCGAACGCCTACACCGCCTTTGACGAAACCGTGTACATGATGGACGTGCCCAGCATGAAGGAGTCCACCGTGAACCTGGCCTTCACCATCATGAGGGACTTTGCGGACGGCGCCCTGCTGGAGGAAAGCGCCATTGACGCGGAACGCGGCATCATCACCAGTGAATACAAGGCGCGGGATTCCGCCGGCTACCGGGTCATGAAGGAGGTCTTCTCCATCATGCTGGACGGCACCAGGATTCCGGACCGCTACCCCATCGGTACGCTGGAAGTGATCCGCACCGCGCCCCGGGAAAAATTTGTAAACTATTACCAGACCCACTACGTTCCCAGCCAGATGCAACTGGTCATCACCGGGGACATCACGCCGGAACAGGGGAAGGCCTGGGTGGAAAAGTACTTCGGCTCCCTGAAAAAGGACAACTACTCTTTCCAGACGGACCGCGGCGCCCTGAAGGAAGCCACGGAAACCACCGCCCACTGGATCACCAACAAGGAGGCCACCAGCACGGAAGTCAGCGTCAACATCGCCCGGCCCTACGTGAAGAAGCCGGACACGGTCACCAACCGCAACAAGGACATTCCCCTCAATGTGGCTTATGCCATGCTGAACCGTCGTCTGGAAAAGATGGCGAAGAATCCGGACTGCCCCTTCATTGGCGCGGAGGGCGGCCGCATGGACGTGATGGAAGCGGCGCAAGTGGACGCCATCCAGACCCAGGCGGATTACAAGAACTGGAAGCCCGCCCTGACCGCCATTGAACAGGAACTGCGCCGGGCCATCGAGTTCGGCTTCAACAAGGAGGAACTGGCGGAAGCCCGCAGCAACATCACCGCGGAAGCGGAAAACGCCATCAAGGCCTGGCCTACCGCCAAGTCGGAAGACCTGGCCTCCGCCATCGCCCAGAGCGCGGCGCAGGACAAGGTCTTCACCACGCCGCAGGAAGACTGGGCCATCTCCAGGGAAGTGGTGGAAAACCTGACGCCCGAACAGTGCCAGGCCGCCCTGAAGGAAGCCTGGACCGGAGCCTTCCCCCGCGTGATCGTCACCTCCAACAAGGAAAACGCCCAGGGAAGCGCGGAAATCATGCAGACGTACAAGGAGGCCCGGGCCTCCAAGGTGGAACCCTACCAGGCATCCGCGCAAAAGGATTTCTCCTACAAGTTCGGGGAACCCGGCAAGGTGACGGCCCGTACGGAAGCCGCGGACCTGGGAGTAACCCAGCTCACCCTTTCCAACGGCGTGCGCGTCAACCTGAAGCCCACGGAATTTGACAAGGATTCCATCAACATCACCTTTGCCGTGGACGGCGGGGAACTGACCAGGCCGGAAAAGGCCTCCGGGCTGGAACTCTTTGCGGGCGCCGTGATGAATGGCGGCGGCTTGAAGGACCATTCCAACGATGAACTGGCCGCCATCATGGCGGGCAAGAAGGTGGGCGTGGGCTTCTCCATGACGGACCGCTCCTTCCTGCTCTCCGGGAACACCAACAGGGAAGACCTGGAAACGCAGCTCCAGCTCCAGACGGCGTACCTGATGTACCCCGGCTACCGCCAGGACGGCGTCACCCTGCTCCGCCGCGCCATCCCCATGATTTACAACAAGCTGAACCATGAGGTGCAGGGAGCCATGAAGAAGCAGGTGCCCGCCATCCTGTACAAGGGCAACCCCCGCTTCACCTTCCCCACGCAGGAACAGCTGAACTCCTACCAGGTCAAGGACGTGCAGGACTGGGTGGACGCTCCCCTGAAGAACAACTACATGGAAGTGACCGTCACGGGGGATTTCAAGACGGAAGATGTCATTCCCCTGCTGGAACGCACCGTGGGCGCCGTGCCCAGGCGTGCGGAAGCCCCGGCCAAACTGGATGAAAAACTGCGCCACCCAGCCATGGCGGACTTCAACTTCTCCAAGGACCTGACCTATGACTCCTCCATTGACAAGACGCTGGTCTGCCTTTTCTGGAAAACGCCCGGCGGAGAAGACAAGAAACTGGCCCGCAGGCTGAACATGCTCAAGGCCGTCTTCTATGACCGCGTATTCAAGGGCCTGCGTGAAGACATGGGGGAAACCTACTCCCCCTCCACCGGGCTCAACATCAGTGAAACCTACCCGGACGACGGCTACATCATCACCCTCAGCTCCGGCGTGATGCGCAACAAGGAGGCCGTGCGGAACGCGATTGCCAAAATTGCGGACGACCTCGGCAAGGGGAACGTCACCCAGGAGGAACTGGACCGCGCCCGCAACCCCATTCTCAATTCCATGGACCGCGCCCAGCGCGACAACGGCTATTGGACTTCCCTGCTGAAGGACTCCCAGGCCAGGCCGGAACGGCTGAACCAGCAGAGGGAAAGCATTCCGGACGTGAAAGCCATCACCGTGGAAGAGGTCAACAAGCTTGCCAGGGACATCTTCGGCAAGGGAGAGCATCTCAACCTGAACATCCTGCCGGACCATCCGGCCGTGGAAGCTCCGCCTGCTGAAAAGCAGGCGGACAAACCCGATGCCACCCAGGCCGCCGTCTCCACGGCGGCTTTTTGCATTCACGCCACTGCCGTGAAGACCGTAAAAAAAGACTCCGGCAGGAATGATTACGCCATCATCATCTCTGAGGAAACCGCCGCCATGCCGGAATGGAAGGCCGTGGCGGACAAGCTGGCGGAGAAACACGGGGGCGCCATCGTCACCGTGAAGGATTCCATGTTCGCCAGGCTGGACGCCCTTAAGAAAATGGCCCCCCGCTTCATGGCCGTGGTCGCGCGCCCGGAGGAGATAGACCGGGTGCTGGTCAATGACCTGCACCGCCTGAGCCGCCGCCTGGACGACGACCCGTACGGAGACTGCATCTGGGGCATCATCACGGGCTATACCCCGCAGGACGCCATGAGGATAGCCGCTGAAACGCAGCCGCTCGTCATCACGCGCTCCATGGGCACTACCAATGTGGACGCCTCCCGTTTCAGCGACAGCATGAGCATCACGGACTGGCAGCCCTTCCAGTACCTGGAGCAGCACGGTTCCGCGGAAAAGATTACGCCGGCCTTTTACGCCAAGGGCCTGAAGGAGCAGGACAAGGGGGACGACACCACGCTGGGCGTAACGCCCAAGCTGGTGGAGTACTGGAAGCAGTACGCTCCCCAGCTCTTCGTCACGGCCTCCCACGCCACCCAGTTCAACCTGGAAATGCCCTTCAGCAAGGGGCTCATCGTCTCCGGCAACAACCGGTTCCACGTGCTGGACAAAAAACAGTTCAAGGAATTCACCACCTTCCTGCGCGGCGTGATCTTCAACGGGAAGGAAGACGACCTGCTCTCCTTCCTGGAGAGAATCAAGGCTCCGGCGATTGAAATCAAGCCGGTCCCGGCCGTCTGGGTGGCGGCGGGGAACTGCCTGATAGGAGACACTAAAAAAACGAAGAACTCCATGGCCGTCACGGCCCTGAGCCACTACGGCTTCAACCAGCTTGTGGGCTATACCGTCCCCTCCTGGTACGGCAAGGGCGGCTGGGGGACGCTGGGCCTCCTGTTCAGCAACCATGACGCCTCCAACCTGGCGGAAGCCTGGTACCTGAACAACCAGTTTATCCTGGACGAAACCATGACCCGCTTCCCCAAGCTCATGAACGTCAACTTTAACGCGCCGGACATCAACGGCATCAAGGATGACCCGGACTTTGCCAGGGGCATGAATTCCGCCGGCTACGGCATGGGCAAGGACCAGATGGGCCTGATCCATGACCGGGACACCGTGGCCTTTTACGGAGACCCCGCGTGGGCGGCGCGGCTGGATGAATCCCGCACGCCATCCCCGTGGCACATTGAGTGGAATGACCCGGCGGACGCCGCCAAGGGCTTCACCGTTACGGCCAACAAGGACGCCAAGGCGCGCCTGGGCGTCTGGTTCCCCAACAGGATCACCGCCAAGAAGGCCACCGTCACCATTGGAGAAACCGCTACTCCCGTGGAGAAGGCCGGACTGCTGACCAATGACTTCCTGCTTCTCCGGGAGCTGGACCTCAAGAAGGGGGAAAAGGCCGTCGTGGAGATGAAATAAGCCTGAGGCGGAAAACGGCGGAGGGGGCCATTTCGCCGCCTGCCGCCGGAATATCCGCCCCTCCGTTCCTTTTTCCATAGACAAGCGGCCTCCAAACATGGATACTCCCCGTAATCAATCTACCCTATGACTGATTACTCTATCTTTTTCATCATCGCCCTCGCCGCGACCGGCGTGGGGGCGCTTCTCTTTCTGCTGTCCCTCTTCGGCCTGGGAGAACATGACCTGGACTTTGACGCGGACGCCGGGGGCGCGGACGTGGGCCTGCTGTCCATTAAATCCGGCATCGGCTTCTTCATGGGCTTCGGCTGGGGCGGCGTGCTCGCCCAGGGCCTGGGGTGGGGAATGGGCGCCTCCATCGCGGCAGCCTTCTTCACGGGCGTGCTGATGTTCCTGATCATCGGCATCTCCATGCGCTTCATCATGAGCCTTAAATCTGACGGCACCCTGAACTATGAAACCCTCAAGGGCATGCACGGCACCGTTTACATCAGTATCCCCGGCAGGCTCGAACGCGGCGGACAGGTGACGATCGCCCATCCCAGCCAGCTTCTGTACCTCCCCGCCATTCAGGAAGGGGAGGAATCCCTGCCCGCAGGAACCCCGGTGGAAGTAGTCGCCGTCACGGCAGGCGTCGTCACCGTCAAACCTCTTCATTAACCAATAAACCCAACCATACACCCCATCCAAATACCATGGACCAAATCATCCCTATCGCCATCCTGGTTCTCTTCATCATCCTGACCGCCTCCTGGCTATTCAGCCGCTACCGCATGTGCCCGCCGGACAAAATCCTCATCGTCTTCGGCAAAGTGGGCACCGGGCAGCCCGCCAAATGCTACCACGGCGGTTCCACCTTCGTGCTGCCGGTCCTCCAGTCCTACAGCTACCTGGACCTGAACCCCATCAACATTGACGTGCCCCTCCAGGGCGCCCTCTCCTCCCAGAACATCCGCGTGGACGTTCCCTCCTCCTTCATCGTGGGCATTTCCACCCTGCCGGAAATCATGCAGAACGCCGCCGCGCGCCTGCTGGGCCGCTCCAGGGAGGAAATCCGCAACCTGGCAGCGGAAATCATCATGGGGCAGATGCGCGTGGTGATCGCCTCCATGACCATTGAGGAAATCAACTCCGACCGCGAAAAACTCATCAAGGGCATCACGGAAGGCGTGGATGTGGAACTGCACAAGGTGGGCCTCCACCTCATCAACGCCAACATCACGGACATTCAGGACGCCTCCGGCTACATCAGCGCCCTGGGCAAGGAAGCCGCCGCACGCGCCATCAATGACGCCACCATCAAGGTGGCGGAAGAAACGCGCCGCGGGGAAATCGGCAAGGCGGAAGCGGAAAAGGACCAGACCGTCCAGGTGGCGAACGCCCGCGCCATTGCCATTGAAGGCCAGAACGAAGCCCAGATCAAGATCGCGGAATCCGCCGCCAAGCTGCAGGTGAAGCAGGCGGAGGCCAAGAAACTGGCGGAAGTGGCCCAGAAGGTGCAGGAAGCCAAGACCCTGGAAGAAGCCTACGAGGCGGAAAAGGAAGCGGAAATTAAACGCGCCGAACGTGAACGCGCTACGCAGGAAGCCAACATCCTGGTGACGGCCCGCATTGAAAAGAGCCAGCGTGAAGTGCAGGCCCAGGCTACGGCGGAAGTGCTCAAGCTGGAACAGGAAGGCAAGGCCCAGGCCCTGCTTATCCAGCGCAAGGCGGAAGCGGAAGCCATCCGGCAGCTGGCGGAAGGCGAAGCCCAGGCCACCCTGCTGAAGAAAAAGGCGGAAGGGGAAGGCATGGAAATGGTGGGCCGCGGTGAAGCCGCCGCCATTGAAGCCGTGCTGGAAGGCAAGGCCCGCGGCTTCCAGCAGATCGTCCAGGCGGCTGGCTCGTCCGACGCCGCCTCCAGCCTGCTGATTACCGAACAGCTCACCAAGATCGTGGAACTCCAGTCCGGCGCCATCAAGGGCCTGAAATTCGACAAGGTAGTCGTCATGGGCAACGGGGGGGATTCCTCCGTGGGCGGATTCGTCCAGAACCTGGTGAAAGACACCCTGCCGCTCCATGAACTGGGCAGGAGCGTGGGGCTGGAACTGCCCGCATTCCTGGGTAAATCCACGGAAGAGAAAAAGGCCCCTGCCGCCGCTGCTCCCGCAGCCGCCACCCAGGCGGCCACCACCGCAACCACCGTTAAACTGAACTGATCCGCAGATGAATATGGAAGCCGTCATGGGCGTTTTGCTCGGCATCGGGCTGGGTGCGGCCTGCGGCTTCCGCATCTTTGTGCCCCTGCTGGTAGCCTCCATCGCCATCCGGGGAGGCTTCCTCACGGTAACGCCGGAATTCGCGTGGCTGGGCGGTACTGCCGCCCTGGTCACCCTCTCCGTAGCCACCCTGCTTGAAATAGCGGCGTACTACATCCCGGTCATTGACCATACGCTGGACGTGCTGGGAGCTCCCGCCGCCATCATTGCGGGGACTATCCTGGCCGCAGGCTTCATCGGACACATGGACCCCATGCTCAAATGGGGCCTGGCCGCCATTGCCGGAGGCGGAGCGGCAGGCATCATCCACGGAGGCATGGCCGCCATCCGGGGGGCGGCTTCCGCCGCTACGGGCGGAATGGGTAACTCCATCGTCACCACGGCGGAAACGGCATCCGCCTCCATCATTGCCGTGCTGGCGTGCGTGCTCCCCGTGCTGGGCGTGCTGCTGGCAGGTACGGCCATTTACTTCCTGGTCCGCATGGGGCTGAAACTGAAAAGGAAGCTGGCGCGTTCCGGAAACGGCCCCGCAGGGAACAGCGCAGCCTGAAGCGCCGGGGAGGCATTTTTACGCCCCCCATCCTGCACCATGCCTCCTGCCGCCGCAGAAACAACCCTCCCGGAAAATGCCGCCTCATTGACAAGGAACCGGAAGCAGGATAGGATGCGGCTTTATACCATGAACATCAAACTTACCCTTTTGACGCTCGCCTCCGCCCTGGGCCTTGCCTCCTGCAACACCATCAGCGGAATCGGAAAAGACGTGGAAGCCATGGGCAGCAAGATTGACAGCGCCTCCCAGGCCACCAGTGAATCCATGCAGTAAGGAGCAGGAAACATCCGGATGAAGGCCTGAAGCTTCTTTTTATTAAAAAGAGGCGGAGATTTAAATTCCCCCGCTGTTTCCATGACTGGCGGCTTTCCCGCGAAGTTCCTTGCAAACTACGGATTACAAATCCGTTATGAATTACCGCAAGGGAGTCCTGATGCCGTATGGGGCACCGCAGGCTCTTGAGGCGTCCGGCCGCCAACCTGACGGCAGTGACCTCTTTTCCCTGAAAGTCAATGCATCCTGACGGGATGAATTTACTTCCATGGCTATCAAGGCTTGCAGCGCTCCATGTGTCGGTTGCACACCTTTGAAAGGCTTCCACCGGAAAACGGTCTTCCACCGTGACATGGCCGCGCAGCATAAGTTCCTTGATATAAAAATCAGCCCTTGACCCCGGATTTGTAATCCGGCATATTCCCCGGCCAACTTGAAAGGTTCACTTTCAAATTCTACCTCACATCGCATTCATATGAAAAAAACTCTTATCCTGCTTTCCTCCCTGCTGGTTTTTTCCTGCATGACGGTACAGGCCGCTATTTATACATGGGCTCCCATTGACGGCTCTACCGACTGGAACCAGGCATCCAACTGGCAGACGGAAAGCGGCACCAGCGACAATGTTCCGCTGGTTAATCCCAACTGGGGCACGATCAACGTATCCGGCAGCCATACCGTGGTATGCGGTCCCGGCACCACCGTGGAAGGGTGGGAGTCCACCATCAACGTTTCCAACGGGGCCAACGTATCCCTTCAGAATTTCACCAAATTCCAGCGCACGACCGTCTCCGTGGGAGAAGGCTCCACGCTGACCGTCGGCAAAACGAGCGGTTCCATCGTAGCCAATTGCGACCAGAACATGAACTGGACGGTATACGGAACGCTGAACCTCACTGCCGCACTTACCTGGAACGCCAACAGCAACAACTTGTTCGTGGACCTGGGCACGACCGGCATCCTGAATCTTACGAACCAGACCGATCTGGGCCGTTTCGCCTTCTCCGCCTCCCTGGGGGACCTGATTACGGAAGGAACCACGTTTGAGCTCGTGACGCGCGAACTCGTCAACGGAGTGGGAAGCGCCGCAACCAGTAACACGACCATCACGGGCGGAACCCAGAGCGACGACATCGCCGCCGAGGAACTGACCGCTGAAAACGTAGGCAAGTACCAGGTGTTCACGGAGAACGGCAAGATCTACGTCTCCTACATCAACGGCGTGCCGGAACCGGCCGCCGTTTCCCTGAGCCTGCTGGGCCTGGCGGCCCTGATGCTGCGCCGCCGCCGTTAAAAACGGGAAGGTTCATCTTCATTAACAAGCTGAAAAGGCAATGCCGCGTCTCCGGCATGCCTTTTTAATGCTTCCGCCGCACATTGGGAAAAGGGGGAAAACCTCTCTCCAGGGAGTGGGAACGTTCTCCGGAGACGAAAAACCGGAGGCTGGTAAGAAAGGCGCCACGGGCCATCAAGGAAAACCGCTTCATCCGGAAGGATGAAGCGGTTTTCGTCCATGGTCACACACAGTTTTTACATGGACCGGCTGGTGGAACGTGCGGCGGAATTAATGTCGCTGCCGACGGCTTCCACGTCCTTGCCCACTCCGCCAATCGTATGGCAGGAAACACACCCAAGGAGGGTGGCGATACTCAGAATAATCAATTTGGTTTTCATCGTTTTATTGGAAGAGTTCCGAATAATCAGACTCCATTCCTTCGACCCCTGTTCAAAGAACCCATGATCATGCCACACTGCCCCCTGTCATTCTCCGTTCTTGCCATGCGTACCCGCAACACTTAAAAAACATGCGTCAACGGGAGCAACCTCCGGCGGATATTCCGCCGCCGCTCCTGGAACCATTACTATTTACTACCAAGATGATCAAAGTAGCCATCGTAGGATACGGCAACATCGGGAAATACGCCGTGGACGCCTTGCGCGCCGCTCCCGATATGGAACTGGCGGGCATCGTGCGCCGCCCCGGCAGCGAACCCGTGCACGGCATCAAGACCGTAAGCAGCATGGAGGAACTGGGCCACGTGAACGCGGCCCTGCTCTGCACCCCCACCCGCAGCGTGGAAGAAACGGCCCTGCCCCTGCTTGCCCGCGGCATCAACACGGTGGACAGCTTTGACATTCACGGAGACATCGTGAACCTGCGCCGCTCCCTGGGAGCCCAGGCGATCAAACATGATGCCGTCTCCATCATCTCCGCGGGCTGGGACCCGGGCACGGACTCCGTCATCCGCACCATGATGCTGGCCATGGCTCCCAAAGGCATCACGTATACCAACTTCGGCCCCGGCATGAGCATGGGCCACAGCGTGGTGGCCCGCTCCAAGGAGGGCGTGGCGGACGCCCTTTCCCTCACCATTCCCACCGGTTCCGGCGTACACCGCCGCATGGTTTACGTGGTGCTGAAGGAAGGAGCCAAGTTCTCCGACGTGGAGTTCGCCATCAAGTCCGATTCCTATTTCAGCCATGACGATACCCGCGTGCAGCAGGTACCGGACATCGACGTGCTGAAGGACATGGGCCACGGCGTGCTGATGGAACGCAAGGGCGTTTCAGGCGCCACGCAGAACCAGCTGTTCACGTTTGAGATGCGCATCAACAATCCGGCCCTCACTGCCCAGGTGATGGTGGCCTCCGCACGCGCCAGCATGAAACTGGCCGCCGGCTGCTATACCCTGCCGGAAATCGCCCCCATGGACTTCCTGCCGGGTGACCGCGAAGAGCTGATTGCCCAACTGGTATAGTTCCTTTCCGGACGCGCGGCAGCAGGCGTTACCCCAGCCGCCGCCATTCCTTCATTGATCAATCCTCCGGTCCGTGCCGGAGGATTTTTTATTGCTCATCAACCACCAGCCTGCCATCCACGGCATTCATCCGGGCCGGAGTGTGAGTCCGTTCCGTCCAGTCCCACGCACGGGCCATGTCCGCCCAGAAGGCGGCATGGGGGGAATTTTTCTCCTTCAGCAAACGCGCCGGAGTAGGCACAAAGGAGTAAATCTGCACGGGAACGCTCTTCTGCCCGTGAACCAGGGCCTGTTCCACCATGGTGTAGATTTCCTCAATCCCGGGATCGGTCATTGCCAGGCAGCCGATGGAGACGTCGCTGCCATGCACCATGATGAAGCTTCCCGTCCGGTTCAGGGACCGGTCATAGGCATTCGGATAACCGATGTTGAAGGCCAGATGGTAGTTGCTGCGCGGATTCAGCCCGGAGGGCTCCACTTCATAAAATCCTTCCGGCGTCTGCCTGTCACCCTCCTTTTCCTTGGGCCCCAGCTCACCGGACCATGCCGCAATGGGATAGCGCTTGGCAAGCACATAGCGTTCCCCATTGCCCGGCTTTACCCACAGCTCCAGCATGGAGTCTTCCTTGACGGCCCGTAAAAAGACGGGGTCCCCCACCTTGGCGCCGCACAGGCCCAGGAAGGAATTCAACACGGGCGTCACCCGTTCCCGGGCGGCATCCGCCCGGTTGGCAGGATCATCAGCACACGCCATTTTAATAGTCACAACTACGGAGGCCAGCAGAACCAGCCCCAGCGCTGCCAGCACTACGCTCTTCTTCATAAACCATGTATAATGGCGGCATTGATTTTGACAAGGAGAAAACCGCTTCCCTTGTCCGGCGGTGAAGAGAAGTCCCTGCCGGAGAATGGCGCGGTAGCAGAAAATGTACCTGTACTGGAAATACAGGCGCCGGGAAGGTATCATCCGGCCATAAAACCGCAACATGCCAGAACCATCATGGAAATAGACAATCTTCTCCCCGTCACCACACGGCGGCAATTGAGAATGTGGCTGGAAGAGAACCACCGTTCCTCCTCCTGCTGCTGGATTCCCACCACGCGGAAACCTTCCCCCCATGCCGTCCTTTACCTGGATGCCGTGGAGGAAGCCCTGTGCTTCGGCTGGATTGACAGCACCCGCAAGAAGACGGCTTCCGGCGTTCTGGCCCAGCGTCTCACCCCGCGCTCCAAAGGAAGCAAATGGTCTGAATTGAACAAGGAACGCGTGCGCCGCCTGGACAGGCTGGGGCTGATGACGCCCTGCGGGAAGCAATGCCTGCCGGAGATGGATCCGGAAGCTTTCCGGATTGATCCCGCAATTCTAAAAGCCCTGCAACAGGATCCGCGAGCCTACGCCAACTTTCTGGCCTTTCCCCGCCTGTACCGCCACGTGCGCCTTGACACCATCCAAATCAAGAAAAACCAGCCGGAGCTGTTCAACAGCCGCCTGGAGAAATTCATGAAGTATACCCGGGAGAACAGGATGTACGGAGAATGGCACGACGGAGGCCGGCTTCTGGAAGAATGATCAATAGCCCTGAGGGAGTGGAGAGTAGAACGTCACCGCTCCACTCTCCACTCTCAAACTTCAACTCTCCTTAGAAGTCGTAGCGGTAGCCAACGCTTCCGTTTACCGAATTGGCTCCGTCACGGAAGTCAGCATTGCCGTCTACAAAGATCGTTCCCTGCGTTCCCACAGGCACGCTCAACCCGGCTCCGATTTGCAGCGCCGTCGTTCCTACCTTGGCTCCCCTCACCGTCTGCATGTAGCCGGGATTGGCCAGCAATCCCACATTAGCCTGTCCACGGCGGTCACCCATATCCTGGGCCGCGTTCACCCGGAACTCCGCCAGCGCTTCTCGCCCGAAGATGTTGCTGCCTACAAGGCCCATCCAGCGGCCGCCCAGCGCTACCGTTCCCGTCGTCAAATCCTGTTTGGCAACGTTCAGGCCCATGTTTCCGGCTCCCGTTTCCGTGTAGCCGTCCATCCGCGTGGTTACCACGGAGACGTTGGCCAGAGGCTGCAGGATGCTGCTCTTGTCTTCATTGAGGT